>Ga0209887_1000007_pt1 | contig 56291 bp, 67 predicted proteins | sample GWRWN1_30_40_FD_187230 | JGI IMG/M metagenome (GOLD analysis project Ga0209887, IMG submission 187230) | Riverbed sediment microbial communities from areas with no vegetation in Columbia River, Washington, USA - GW-RW N1_30_40 (SPAdes)... | ecosystem: Environmental > Aquatic > Freshwater > River...
GAACGTCGCTCGTCGCCGGGACGCGCTGGTCGTTCCGAGGCAAGGACGCAGGGAGCTCTCGTATCGACTTTAGATACGGGGGCGACCGAGGACGCGGCCCCGGGGCGAACGGCGCGCCTCCGGCGGCACAGCTGATGTTTCGTCAAGCCCTCCTCAGTAGCGACAGACCGCCGCAGCAACCCCGAACTCGGCGGCGGCCTCCGCTATGCGCCGCCTGCCTTGTGCAGCGCGGCGTAGATCTGCCTCCCCGTCTTGGAGGGCACTCCGGGCACGCCCTCGAGCTCCTCCGCCGTCGCCGCCAGGAGCCGCTCCGGCGACCCGAAGTGGCGCAGGAGCGCGCGTTTGCGTGCCGGGCCCACGCCCGGAAGCGCGTCGAGAATCGACCCCCGAGCCTCCTTGCCCCGCCGCTGGCGATGGAACCCGATCGCGAAGCGGTGCGCCTCGTCACGGATCCGCTGGAGCAGCTGTAGCCCCGCCGAGCCCGGGTCGAGCACGATCGGGTCGGGGCGGCCGGGAACGAAGACCTCCTCCGCCTGCTTGGCGAGCGCGATTACGGCCACTCGAGGGAGGTCGAACTGGTGCATGGCCGCCAGCGCGGCCGAGAGCTGACCCTTGCCGCCATCGATGACGACGAGGTTCGGAACGGCGGCGAAGCCTTCGTCGTAGTCCGCGGCCGAAGTGGCGGGACGGGCGCGCGCGAAGCGGCGAGACACGACCTCCGCCATCATCGCGAAGTCGTCCTGGCCGCCTTCGTGGCGGATTCCGAACTTGCGGTAATGCGCCTTCTTGGGTACCGCATCCTGAAAGACCACCATCGAGCCCACCGGCGCCGACTCCTGGATGTTGGAGATATCGAAGCACTCGATCCGGATCGGCAGGCTCTCGAGGTTGAGCTGCTCGCGGAGCTCCTCGAGGGCCTCGATACGGCGTAGGCGAGTGCGCTCGCTGCGCATGGTGTCGCTCTCGAGCGCGAGCTCGGCGTTCTGCTGCGCGAGCTCCTGCAGGCGCCTCTTCTCCCCTCTCCGCGCGGGACGCACCTCGACCCTCGTGCCGCGCAGATCGGACAGGAACTCCTCGAGACCCGCGAGCCGGCCCGCGTCCGGCGGCACGACGATCAAGGGCGGGATGCTCGGAGCGCTTCCGTAGTACTCGAGGCAAAAGGCCTCCAGCAGGGAGTCCAGGTCCTGACCCGACACGTTCTCGAGGAAGAAGCTGTGGCGGTCGGTGAGCCGGCCTCCCCGGAGAGGGAAGACCTGTACCGCCGCCGTTCCGTCGGCGGAGGCGATGCCGATCACGTCGACGGTCCCGATCGCCCGCTTGTCCGCCGCCTGACGTTCGGCGAGATGGCGGACGGAGACGAGGCGGTTGCGCATGCGGGCCGCTTCCTCGAACTCCTGCCGCTCCGAGGCTGCGCGCATCCGCTCGTCCAATTGATCGAGGATCGGCTGGGTCTCCCCGGAGAGGAAGTCGATGACCCCGTCGATGATCTCGCGGTAGGCCTCCTTCGAGACGTAGGCAACGCAAGGGGCCAGGCAACGGTCGATGTGGTAGTCGAGGCAGGGAATCCCCGAATGGCGGCCCGGCTGGGGCCCTTCGCAGGGCCGGAAGCGAAACACGCGGTTGAGGACGTCGAGCGTCTCCCGCACCTTCTTCGCGTTCGCGTACGGGCCGAAGTAGACGACCCCGCGCCGATGACGCTCGCGCGTGAACATCACCCGCGGGAAGTCGTCGTCGACCGTGACGGCGATGTACGGATAGGACTTGTCATCGCGCAGGCGCACGTTGAACGGCGGCCGGTGGCGTTTGATGAAGTTCTGCTCGAGGTGAAAGGCCTCGGTCTCGGTGCTCGTGACGACGACCTCGATCCGGTCGACGCGGCTCGTCAGGCTGTCGAGTCCCCTGCGCGCGTCGCCTCCGCGGAAATAGGAGCGCACCCGCGGCCGGAGGGACTTCGCCTTGCCGACGTACAGGACTGTGTCGTTCGGCGCACGGAACAGATAGACACCCGGCTTGGCCGGGAGCGCCTTGAGCTGTGCTTCGATGCGTTCCGTGCAATCGGTCGTCGCGGTGGCCATCGCCTTCAAGCCTAGCCACGGTGAGGGATTACGACGCCCGCCGGGATCGTTGCAAGGAGCGTGGCGGAAAACGGCCGGCAGGAATGGTTCGGCACGGCCTACGGGCCCGTCTCGAAGAGCACGCACTGCTCCAGCTTGCGCAAGCGGGCCCTCGAAGCTGTCGTTGAGCTCGCGGTCGAGCTCGCGCGCGAGGGCCGCGAGGGCCGCAAGGTCGGCACCCTCTTCGTGATCGGAGACGTCGACAACGTCCTCGCCAGGTCGCGCCCCCTCTTGCTCGATCCTCTCCAGGGCCATCCCGCCGAGCTCCTGCGCGCCGAGCGAGCTGACTTTCGCGAGACGGTCAAGGAGTTGTCCCAGCTGGACGGCGCCTTCGTCGTCGCCGACGACGGCACGTTCGTCTCGGCCGGCCGCTACATCGACGTGGATCTCTCGCCCATCAACTTCCTACCTGGCCTGGGAACGCGGCACGCCGCCGCCGCTTCGGTCAGCCGCGAGACGAAAGCGACCGCCGTCGCGGTCTCGCAGAGCTCGGTCGTGCGGGTCTTCTCGGGTGGCGAGATCCGAGCCGAGATCATTCCGGAGCTCTTCCTCATGTCCCGCGACGGGCTCTTCACGCGCTCTGCCGAGGTGCGCCAGCTCCCGGAGCTCGGCGTCACGCTCGCCGTGGCCGGCGAGTCTTAGCGACCTCCCCGCCGACCACGACGATGAGGGCGGGTCGCCCGCTCGCCCGCGTGGAGTGGGCGGCCCGCACCTTCAAAGCTAGGGCGGAAGGAGTAACGCGAGCGGCTACGATTGCGCGGTGGCAGCGGAGAGTTCGAGTCAATACGTCGCGTACACGCTGTACCGGGTCGACCCGGCCTGGAGGCGGCTCCCTGTCGAGGAGCGCGCAGCCGGCAAGGAGGCGCTCGCGGAGGTCGTGGCCGCTTGGCAGGAGCGGATGGAGCTTCGCACGTACAGCCTCGTCGGTGTGCGTCCCGAGGTCGACTTCATGTTCTGGAAACTGACCGAGCGCTACGACGACCTGCGCGAGCTCGCCGGAGACGTGAATGCAAGCCCCATCGCCGGCTACCTGGAGACGCCGTACTCCTATCTCGCGGCGACCAAGCCGTCTCAGTACTTCGAGGAGAAGAGCAAGCGCCCGCGCAGAGTCGTCCCGCGGGGAGCGCCCTATCTCGTCGTCTACCCGTTCGTGAAGAAGCGGGAGTGGTACGCGCTGCCGATCGACGACCGCCGCCGGGCGATGGCCGAGCATGCCGCCGTCGGAAGCCGCTTCGTCACGATCACGAATCACACCACGTACTCCTTCGGCATCGACGACCAGGAATTCATGACGGCGTTCGAATGCGAGGCGCCGGCCGATTTCCTCCAGTTGATGATGACGCTCCGCGAGACCCAGGCGAGCCGCTACACCGAGCGCGACACGCCCATCTTCGTGGGCACGGCGCAGGAGCTTCCGGAGATACTGGATTCGCTCGACGGCGCCTCGGCGCGGGTCGAGTCGGCCTAGATTTTCTAATAGCCGTACGTGTGCTCGCTACGCCACGTGCGCCAGAGCGAGTAGCCGCACGCGACGAACACCGCGATGAAGATCAGCACCTCGACCCCGCCGTGCGGATACGCGGTCAGGATGGACGCGCCCATGTTGATCACCGCGAGGGCCACCGCTGCGTAGAAGACGACGCGCGAGCGGGCTCCCCACATGGAGATCTCCTCCCGCCGCTCGCGCCAGAGCAGGAAGAGGAAGAAGGCGATCGCTAGGAAGAAGGCGATTCGCGCGATCAGCAACAGGCTGTTGACCGCGTTCTGAAAGTTCAGGAGCGTGATGACGACCGCGATCAGGACGATGATCGCGAAGCCGCGGAGAGTTGGGTTGATGCGGCTCACGAGGCGGTCGTGTAGGCACGCACAGACAGGGCCGTTGCGAACAGGGTAGCTCCCACGAACCAGGCGAGCCGGCGCGCGGGCACGGGCGGCGCGTAGAGCCACGGCGCCAGGGCTGCGAGGAGCGCCAGGGTGCCGTAGAGATAGTGGAGCTCGTCCGGTGCTCGCCGTCCGTCGGAGAGGAGCAGGAGACCCAGGGCGACCTGCGCGATGAGGAGAGCCTGGCCGGCGGCCAGAACGTGTGCATAGACGCGGCCGGGGTAGCGCTTCCGCAGCAGATAGGAAGCGCCCCACCCGGACGCGAGCAGGCTCGTGACCACGAGGGCGATCGCGTTGATCTGATGGAGCTCCAGCACGGTCGGGAACCCTAGCCTCCGCACACTGGCTCGTGGGAGGGGCGCGGCGGGTGTTGGGATTTCGTAAGGGCAGCCAGGATCTAGGAACCGCACCCCTAAACCCCCACACCGGGGGGAGCCGAAGCGCCGTCGTGGCTCGGGGTTGCCGCAGCCCGGCGGGCCACACGTCTTCGGTCTTCCCCCTCCATGGTCTCGTGTGGTAGCGCCGGCGAGCCGATCTACCTGGTGAGGCCGGGGTCATACGGGACGACGGTTGGCTCCGGCCTCGCCCTTTTGCGCGGAACCGCGGACATGGCCTTCCAGGAGACCCGAGGGGCCACGCCGAGCGGGTGTTCGGGGCGCTTCCGGGGCTAGCTCGAGGCGCGGGCCACGCGGAGACGCTGACCGCCGCCCCAGACAGCGGCGATCACGATCACGACCGCGCCGACGAGAATGAGCACAGCCTGTGCAGCGATCGCAAAGGCAACTGCGTCTGCGGTGCCGATTCCGCTGGCGATGAGGATCGCGGCGCCCGCGCCGGCCTGCGTGGCGGCTCCGGCGGGGGCGATGGGTAGTGCAGCGGACGCCGCCGCGGCTACGAGGAAGGCAACGGCGAGCGGAAACGAGAGGGAGACGCTGAGGGCTGCGAGCAGGAAGAAGAGCCCGATCGCACGGGCAAGCCAGGAGGAGAGGACGAGGATCCAGGACTTCCACGCCTCGCGCGGAGAGATCACCCGGGCGCTTACCCAGCGCGCGACGCGGAAGCGGATCAGCCACGCGCTCTCCGCCAGCCGCGGGAGCGCGACGACGAGGATCGCAGCCCCGAGACCAGCGGCCGCGACTACACCCATGGCCGCTCGCACGCCGACAGAGCTGTCGGACGTTGCGGCGGCCGACGACGCGAGCGGCATCAGCGCCGCCGCATCGATAAGACCAAGCATGAAGAGGGAGAAGCAGACGGTGGGAACGCACTGGACGCCCGAGTAGCGCCGGACGACGGCGACGCGGACGACATCGTCGAAGCGGCCAGGGAGCGCAGCACCGCCGACCGTCGCGGCGCCGCCGGCAGCCGCGAGGGCCATCGAGCTCGGCCGATCGCTTCCCGCGAAGAGCCGATGCCAGCCGAGTGCCTTGAAGAGGTAGGCGAGCAGGAAGAAACCGCTTGCCGCGAAGAGAAGACGCAGGTCGGCGTGTGCGAGCGGCCAGCCGGTCTCCGCAAAATGGCGCGCGGCGAGCACCGCCACGGTGACGGCGATCAGCCCGGAGACGACGTTGACTACAAGCCGTCCCCTCGGACTGCGGCAATACCTCAGAAACCCTCGCACGTCTCTAACCATCGTCCCCCCACGTAAAGGGCTCAACCCACAAACGGGTAGGAATGGGTGACGAATATGAGGGACAGAGGATCTGGGGCGATTCGAAGAAGACTGGGCGTGACCACGCTACTGGTTCGCCCCGGACGTCGCGGCACCTTCGGTGCGAGTCATGCGGATGAGAGGACTTGAACCTCCACGGGCTTTCGCCCACACGGCCCTGAACCGTGCGCGTCTACCAATTCCGCCACATCCGCGCGTTGAAGCGGATTGTAGCCGCGCCCGCTAGCGCCGCGAACGGTCGTCGGGCTCGCCGAGAACCGGCAGGTTCTCGAGGTCGCGCGCCACGCTGCGCTCGAACTCGCCGGCGTCGCCAGGCTCGCTCTCGACGAGAGTGAGATCGCCCTTCCCGCGCCGACGCTTCCGTCGAACGGGCTTCTGCCGCTCGGCGCGCGCGAACCGCGCGGCCAGCCGGGGCCATTCAGCGCCGACGACAAGGCCGACGGCGCAGACGATGAGCACGAGCGCGACGACGCCCACCGCCTCATTGTAATCCGGGGCTAAGGGCTCGCGGGGCGTCGGCCGATAGGAAATCCGGACATGCCTCGGGACAACTTTCCGCTCGCAGTGATGCTCTTTGTGCTCGGCTGGGCGACAGTCGCGCGGGCAGTCCTTGTCTTCGTGCAGAAGCTTCCCCCCACCTGCGGCCGCTGCGGCCGTCGCTTCGAGCGAAAGCACATGGGCGAACCTGTGTGCCGTTGTGGGATCTAGTAGTCCCGCGACTCGCCTAGCCCGCGACTGAGAAGAGACTGCGACCGAGCCGGTCGCCGCCACGCACGAGCTTGCGGGCATAGAGGCGCTCGTCGGCGGCGCGATAGAGCGAAAGAGCGTTCTCGCCCTCGCCCGGGAAGAGCGCCCAGCCGAACGTGATGCGAACCCCCTGATTCTCGAGCGTTGCTTCGAGGCGGGCCGCTGCCGCGGCCGCCTCCTCGCCGCCGGCGAGCGAAGTGATCACCGCGAACTCGTCTCCGCCGACGCGCGCGACCTCGTCGCTTGGACGCAGGACGCTGCCGAGCATCTCGGCGAGGCGGCGGAGAGCGTCGTTGCCCTCGGCGTGGCCCTTGAGGTCGTTGATCTGCTTGAGACCGTCCATGTCGCCGAGGAGAAGGCTGAACGGGCGCCCCTGTACGAGCCGGCGGGCGATGGCGGCTTCGAACGCGCGCGTATTCGGCAGCCCGGTCAGAAAGTCACGCTCCGCGAGGAGTTGGAGACGTGTGACGAGCTCCCGGTCATGGGCCGCGAACCAGCCGATGAGAGCACCGATGGATGTGTACGTGAGGACGCGGATGGGCGTCGTGAGCGAGAGGATCTGCGTCGCTGTCGGAACGGCGGGATTGAGCGCCACGCCGGCCGCGAAGAGGACGCTGGCGAGGATGCCGGCGCAGATGCCGCGACGCACGCCGCCGGTCATCGCGAGGGCCGCGACGGGAAGGTAAAAGAAGTGCGGAATTCCCAGGCCGGGAACCTCGAAGAGGATCAGAGCGGCGAAGATGATCGCGAACGCCGCCAGGGACGAGCTGACGACGAGCTCCCGGTGACGATACGCCGCAGTCACGTCTCCTCAGCGTAGGTCGGTGGCGAAGCGCCGAACCTCACTCGTTCGAGTGATTCGCGGGCTACGCGGCGACGAGAGCGCGGACTGCGCGGGCGAGGACGCGCGCGCCGAGCTCGCATTGTTCCGGCGACGTGTACTCGTCAGGCGAGTGGCTGATCCCCGCTCGGCTCGGTACGAACAGCATCGCCGCAGGAACGTGCTTGGCGAGGACCATCGCATCGTGACCGGCGCCGCTCGGCATGCTCCGAGCGATGGCGCCCTCGGCCGCGGCCCCTCTCGCAAGGAGCTCCTGGAGCTCGGGATCCAGCGGCGTCGGCGGCTTGCGGTGCGTCTCGGTGACTTCGAGCTCGAGCTGCTCCTCGGCTGCGACGCGTTCGAGCGTGTCCCGGACGAACTTCTCCGCCCGCGCGAATGCGTCGGCGTCGCCGGCCCGCGCGTCGATCGTGAACTCCGCAGTTCCGGGGATGACGTTGAAGCCGCCCGGAGCAACCGTGAGGATCCCGACGTTCGCGGTCATTTCGCCTCGCGAACGCGCCTCGTCACGCAGCTCGAGGACGATCCTCGCGGCGCCCGCGAGCGCATCGCGGCGGGAGGCCATCGGCGTCGTCCCGGCGTGGTTGGCCTCCCCGGTGAGCCGGACGCGGAAGCCGAGCAGCCCGGCGATGCCGGTCACGATCCCCAGGTCCAGGCCCTCCTGCTCGAGCACGGGGCCTTGCTCTATGTGGAGCTCCAGATAGGCACCCACGCGGTCGACGGCCTTGGCCTCTCCGAGCCGCTCGAAGTCGAACCCGCCCGCCGCCATGGCATCCGCAACCCCCCGACGCCGCCAGTCTTCGGGATCGAGGTCGCCGATGAACGCGCGGCTGCCCAGCATCCCCGTCTGGAAACGGCTTCCTTCCTCGTCGTTGAAGGACACGGTCCACAGCGGACGCACGAGCGAAACGCCTTCACGCTTGAGCGTGCGGACGACCTCGATCGCCGCAAGGACGCCGAGCGCGCCGTCGTAGCGCCCTCCGCGCGGCACGGTGTCGAGGTGAGAGCCGACGAGGACTGCCGTGCCCTCCCCTTCCTCCCAGCGGCCCAGGACGTTGCCGGCGGCATCGATCTCGGTCTCCAGCCCGAGCTCCTGCAGGCGACCGACAAGCCAGTCGTTCGCCTGCGCCAGCTCGGACGTCCAGGCGAAGCGGGAAACGCCGCCGCCATCCGCGCCGAATCGCGCCGCTTCCTCGAGATTAGCCGCTAGCGAAGACACCGCGCTTCCTCAGCCAGCGGTAGAGCTCGATGGCTCCGGTGATGCCGAGCGCGACCACGAAGGCAACCACGAATCCCTTCCATGGCTTCTCCTCGAAGGCCTTGCCGCCAAAGTAGCCGAGGAGCGCGGCGTAAGACGCCCACATGAGCCCGGCCGCGACGTCGAAGGCGATGAAGCGACGCCAGCGCATCTCGAGTAGGCCGCAGGCGAGCGTGACCGCGGTTCTGCCCCCGGGTATGAAGCGGCCGACGAGGATCAGATAGCCACCGCGTTCTTCCACCTGCTTCTCGGCCCAGTCGATGCGCTTCCTCCGCTCTCCGGCGAAGAATCGCTCCACGAGCCGATGGCCGACCGTGCGGCCGATCACATACGCCGTGTTATCGCCCAGGATCGCACCGGCGGCCGCGACGAGGATGACGGCGAAGAGGACGAGGTCCCCTGTCGAGGCGATGACTCCCGCGAGGATGACCGACGTCTCGCTCGGCACGAGCGGGAAGACGACGTCCAGCGCGGCAACGCCGAAGAGGAATGCATACGTCCACGGCGAGCCCGAGACGTAGTCGGTCAGGGACTGGAACAACCTAGATCAGTGCGAGTGCTCCGCCGGGAGGCCGAGGCGGCGGGTGGTGCCCTCCTCCCAGTCGAACTGAATGAGGACGGCCGGCTCGTCGCCGACGACCCAGGCGTCGTGGCCGGGCTCGATCGTGACCACCTGCGGCGCCACGTAGTCGAACTGGCAGCCGTCCGCGTACTCGCCGCCGATGTGGCCGCGGGCGAGGAAGCCCACGTGAGCGTGCATGCAGAGCTCGGTCTCGACGTTCTGAGCCATGTGCGTCGACCAGCGGAAGCCGGGCGGATAGATGGCCCGCTTGACACGTCCGTTCGCCGCTCTGACCGTGTCGACCTGGGCGCCCCCGATCTCGCGGTGGTCGGCGCCTTCGATCGGGTCGAGAAGAGGATCCATGCCTCTAGCTTAGATCCTCGCGAACGAAGTGAGTCTCCCTCGCAAGCGGCCTGTACCCGAGGGTCTCGTTCAGGTCGAGCATGGCCGTGTTCGACTCGGCGTTTCCGGTCAGCATTGCCTCGAAGCCGTGTTCCTTCGCCCAGCGGATGGCTGCGAGCTTGACCAGTCGCGCGAGGCCACGCCGCCGGAAGCCACGCAGGGTCCCCGTCATCTCGTTGGCGGCCAGGCGGGCGGGCTCGTCGAGTTCGACGAACGCCAACGCGGCGGGAACGCCGTCGGCGAGCGCGACGAAACTCCCCTCGCGCGTGAGCTGCGGGTGCTCGAGCGTCTCACGCCTCCACTCATCCAGACGCACATCGTCCTCTCTGAAGTACTCCGGAACGTCGGCGGAGGTATCCGCGTAGACGCGATGGATCGCCTCCACCCGGTCGAAGACATCGCCCAGCGGGACGAGCTGAAAGCCGTTGCGCCCCAGCCGCTCTTCGAGCACCGCCAGCATGTCCGTGTCCGCCGTCGCGAGCTCGAGCTGGGAGATTCGCTCATGCCCCGTCGCGCGGAAGCCGCGGGGCTCGAGCAGGCGCTCGCCCGCGACGGAATACGTCCAGGACTCCAGCACGCGCGCGCGCAGCTCGAACAGGTAGCGCTCAGCCTCCGCGTACAGCGCTGCCCCAACGCCCCGACGGCGCGCAGGGGGCACGACGTACACCCAGAAGTCCCCGACGTCCGTCACGCTCGTCGTCCACCGGATCCTGGCTTCCGCCCACCCGATTAGACTCCCGTCCTCCTCGGCCACCCACATGCGCGCATGGGCTCGCTCGGGCTGGGCAACGAGCCAGTGTAGGACGCCGGCCGCGGTCAGGGGGTTGGGGAGATCGTCCTCGTGCAGCGCTGCGGACACACCCTCGGCGTCGGCGGGTTCGAACTCCCGGATCACGCGAACCGGGCCGGGTCGAATGCCTCGGCGCCTCCGTGCACCAGCCGTCGGCAGGCTGCGGGGATGGTCACCATCCCGATCGAGGAGAAGCCGCCCGCGACCTCGAGGCCCTTCACGCCGGGAACGGGGCCGACGAGCGGAAGCCCGTCGGCGCTGACGGAGCGGCGCCCGGACCAGGCGGCTACGACCGGCACGTCGCGAAGCACGGGCGATACCCGCACGGCCCGCTCGGCGAGCTGCCGCACCGTCTCGGGAGTCTCGGGCTCCTCCAGCAGCGACCGGCGAAGCGACGTGCCGATCAGGCAGTGGCCGGCCGGCCGCGCGCCGAGGAGGAGCGAGACGAGACCCGGCTGCTCCGCCGCTCCTTCCGCCACCTCGCCGAGCGTGGGAGCTCCCACCAGGGCAGCCATCTCGTCCTGGAGCGGCCAGGCGGCCTGTTCCACCGCGTAGGCGGGCGGCGGGTCGGCCTTCGCCGTCTCGAGCAGCCAGCCGCGCGAGGCGACCACGGGGAGGTCGACTCCCACCGCGCGCGGCAGGAAGCGCAGGCGGGGGCCGGTCGTCACGACGACGCGCTCCGTATGCATCACGCCCTCGTCCGTCGCCACGCCTTGAACCCGGGCGCCTGAGGCGAGGATCCGCTTCGCTTCGCAGCCGAGCCGAAAGGCGACCCCGGCGCGCCGCGCGGCTTCGGCCATCGCCGTCGTGGCTCCCATCGCATCGAGCGTGTAGCCGCCCTCGATGACGAAACCACCCGCGAGGTCGTCCGCAAACCAGGGATCCTCACGGAGATCGACTTCCTCGCCTCCGAGCGCCCTGGCGTAGGCCCGCGCATGCTCCAGCTCGCGCTCCTCCACTGCCAGGAGGAGCATCGGCCACGGTCGCAAGTCGAAGAGAACGGCGCCGTCCTCCTCGAGACTCCGGTAGAGCTCCAGCGACTCCGAGAGCAGCTCGTTGATCCAGGCCGCAGGCTGGCGAAAGAGAAAGCCGCCGTTGCGGCCTGAGGCGCCGGCTCCGATTCCACGGGAGTCGACGAGCGTGACGCGAGCGCCCGTCTCGGCGAGAAACCGGGCGGTGGAGCAACCCGCGAGTCCCGCCCCGACGACGACGACGTCAGGTGTCGACCAGTTCAGGAGCTCTGCGAGTCGCCCTGCCCGCGGCGCTTGCGCCAGAACATGAGTCCGCCGACGGCGGCTCCGACGCCGGCGAGGGCGGCAGCCAGAGCGCCGCCGCGCTTACCGCTGACGGCCTGGCGCGCCTTCCGCTTGGCGATGGGCTTACCGAAGGTGAGCACGAGCCAGCCGATGAATGCGTTGCGCTTGCTGAACATCTCCCTCCTTTCTAGCTGGACATCTGGGCCTTGGAGACGGCCCGCTTCTTGTTGGGAACGTGAATTGCGCGGCCGAGCGCGACCAGACCCGCTTCCTTGATCGCCTCCGAAAGAGTCGGGTGCGCGGCCATGCCGTCGGCCACGGTCTCCACCGTCGCCTCGGCGTCCAGCGCCACGACGCCCGCCTCGATCAGGTCGGTGACGTGCGGGCCGACCATGACGATTCCGAGCAGCTCGCCGTAGCGAGACTCGTGGATCGACTTCACCCAGCCGACGGTCTCGTTCTGCATCAGCGCGCGTCCGTTGGCAGCAAACGGAAAGCTCCCCGTCTCCACGTCGTCGCCGTACTGTTCCCGCGCCTCGCCCTCGGTGAGGCCGACGGCGGCGATCTCCGGATCTGTGTAGATCGGCCTGGGCACGCCTCTGTTGTCGACGACGGCTTCGTGGCCGAGTGCGTTTTCAGCGGCCACCTCGCCCTCCCGAAAGGCCGTGTGCGCGAGTTGCCAGTAGCCGGCGCAGTCGCCGACCGCGTAGATGTGGGGGACGGTCGTGCGGCGATGCTCGTCGGCCGCGATCCCCTTCTTTGCATCGTGCTCGACGCCTGCGGCGTCGAGCCCGAGATTTTCCACTACCGGCCCACGTCCCGTTGCTACCAGCATCAGGTCACAGTCCTTGCTTTGCCCAGCGAAATGCACCCGGAGTCCATCCGGAGTCTCCTCGATCTTGTCGCACTGCGTCTCGAGATTGACTTCGATGCCCCGCTTCCTGAACTGCTTGGCAAGCTCCTTCGAAGCCTCCTCGTCCTCCTGCGGGATGAGCGCCGGGAGCATCTCGACGATGGTCACCTCGCTGCCGAAGCGCTGCAGGATGGAGGCGAACTCGCAGCCGATGATCCCGCCGCCGAGCACCACGATCCGCTTGGGCACCTCGGTCTGCGCGAGCAGGCCGGTCGAGTCGACGCATTTATCGGAGTCGATGCCGTCGATCGACGGCCGTAGAGGAAACGAGCCCGTGGCGATGATCGCCTGCTTGAAGGTCACGTCCTCCCCACCCTCGACCGCGATGGTGTTCGGGTCCTTGAACTTGCCGGAACCCTTGACCCATTCGACGCCGTTTGCCTTGAACAGCCCGGCGACGCCCTGAGTGAGCTGCTTCACGACGGCGGCCTTCCACTCGTTCGCGGTCGCAAAGTCGAGCTCGGGCTGCCCGACCTTGACGCCGAGCTTTGCGAACGTCTCTCCCGCCTCTTTGATCGCGTAGGCGGTCTGCACCCACGCCTTCGTCGGGATGCAGCCGATGCGAAGGCATGTTCCCCCGAGCTCCGGTTCGCGCTCGATGCAGACGGTCTTCGCCCCGAGCTGAGCGGAGCGGATAGCCGCGGTGTAGCCGCCCGGCCCCCCGCCGAGGACGGCGACGTCACATTCCATTTCTCCCAGCCTTTCGTTCTCGGTTCGCTGTCACAGCGATCCTATCCGGCCGGTTAAAACCGGGAGGGCGGCTCCTGGCCGCCCTTCCCGTGACCCGGGGTTAATCCGGTCAGGCGGGAAGAACGGCAATTCAGGGCCTTGGGCCGATCCCTGGAAAGAGGGAGAATTCGCTCATGCCGGAGGTCGAGCGCAACAGCCGCGACGAGCAAGGGCTCTCGCCCGCGCTGCACGCCCTCTACCGCGGCGAGACGGCGGAAGCGGAGAGCCTCCTGCCGGACGAGCCGAACGTCTTCGAGGCGGCCGCCTTCGGTCGCGAGGAGCGGCTCGAGGAGCTACTGGAGAGCGATCCCGGGCTCGCCCGCGCATTCTCCGGAGACGGCTTCACCGCGCTCCACCTAGCCGCGTTCTTCGGACACGCGGAGGCGGCGCGGCTGCTTCTCGACGGCGGCGCTGACCCGAACGCCGTGGGGACGAGCGCGCAGATTGGGCCCGTGCAGCCGCTGCACAGCGCCGCGGCGACTGGCCGGCTCGAGTGCGCCCGGCTCCTGCTCACGCACGGCGCTGACGTGAACGCCCGCCAAGGCGGCGGCTTCACGGCGCTGCATGCTGCGGCGGCGAGCCGCGATGCGGGGCTGGTCCGGCTCCTGCTGGCCGCCGGCGCGGACCCGACCGCGAGAACGGATGACGGGCGCGAGCCGAGCCTAGATTTCCTGCGTTAGCTGAAGCCGATTCCCGTCCGGGTCGAAGACGTCGAGCAGACGGATCGCCCCCGGGATCTCGAGCACGACGCCGATCCGCACGCCGGCCGCCCGGAGACGTTCGGCCTCGGCTTTCACGTCCTCGACGTCCACCGCGGCCACGGCTTCCTCCCCACCCTCCTCGGCTTCGCCTTGGAACTCGCCGTCGGAGATGGCGATCTCGACGCCGTCTCGCTCGAGGCGGATCCAGCGATCCTCCTCGTCGAAGTACACCTCCTGGAAGCCCAGTTGCTCCGTGTAGAACGCTCGCGCCGCTTCGAGCTCGCTGACGCGGTACCAGATGTTCACAGGGCGAGTCCGGGCTCTTCGAGGAACGACTTCACGGTGCGCAGGAACTCGGACGCGGTTGCGCCGTCCACGGAGCGGTGGTCGACGGTGAGCGTGAGGTCCATCCTGGGCTGGATCTCCAGCTCGCCGTCCTCGACGACCGCCCGGTCCTCGATCGCGCCGACGGCCAGAATGCCCGCCTGCGGCGGGTTGAGCACCGCCGTGAAGCGCTCGACGCCGTACATGCCGAGGTTGGAGATCGTGAAGGTCCCGTTCTCGAGGTCCTCGGCTTTGAGCTTTCCGCCGCGCGTTCGCTCGACGATGTCGGCCCGGGCGACGGCGATCTCCTGGATCGTCTTCGCCTCGCAGGACTGGATGACGGGGACGACGAGCCCGTGCGGGATGGCGACGGCGATGCCGATGTTCGCGGTCGGAAAGAGGAGCACCTCGTCGCCACCGAAGTGCGCGTTCATATCCCGGTGACGCATGAGCGCGAGCGCCACGACCTTCGTGAGGATGTCCGAGTAAGTGGGGCGGAATCCGCCTTCCGCGACACGCTCGAGCAGCGCCTCGCGGAGGCGGATCGACGCCGTCATGTCGGCCGACATGACGATCTGGAAAGCCGGGGCCTGCCACGCCTCCGTCATGCGACGCGCGATCGTCTTGCGCATCTGGTTGAGCTTCACTGTCACGATCTCTGTGGCCACCGGAGCCCCTGCTCCCGCCTTCGCCGGAGCGAGCTGAGCGCGCTCGACGTCCTCGGCGACGATCCGGCCCTCGGGCCCCGTCCCACTCAGGTGCGCAAGGTCGATACCGCGCTCCTTGGCAATTCGTCGCGCGAGCGGCGAGGCTTTCACCCGGCCGCCGTTGACGCGCTGCTCGGGCTCGCTCGGGCCCTCGGGCCCCTCCCCGCGGCCACGCCCAGGTTCGGCCTCGCGCTCGGGGGCGGGCTCGCCCTCCTCGGCGGGCTCTTCCTCCGTCACCTCCGTCGGCTCTTCCGACTCGGCCTTCGGCTCGCTCGCCTCGGCGGGCACGTCCTCGCCTTGCTCGCCGATGAGAGCGATCGCCTTTCCGACCTCGATCTCCTCGCCTTCCTGCGCGAGGATCTTGAGGAGGACGCCGTCGGCCTCGGCCTCGACCTCCTGGGTCACCTTCTCGGTGTCGAGCTCGTAGAGCGGATCGCCCTTCTCAACCTTGTCCCCCTCCGACTTCAGCCAGCGAACGATCGTGCCGGACTCCATGCCCTGCCCGAGACGCGGGAGCGTGACCTGGCTGCTCATTTCTTGCCGACGGTGCGCTTGATCGCCGCGAGGACGTCGTGCGCGTGGGGGATCACGAACTCCTCCATGATCGGGGCGAACGGCAGCGGCGTGAACTTCGCCCCCACGCGCTCGACGGGCGCGTCGAGATAGTCGAAAGCCTGCTCCTGGACCAGGGCGGCCACCTCGGCGCCCCAGCCCATGCGCGTCACGGCCTCGTGGGCGACCACGCATCGGTTCGTCTTCTTCACGGAGGCGATCAGAGCCTCCTCATCGAGCGGCTGGAGCGTCCGGGGGTCGTAGATCTCGACGGAGATTCCGTCCTTCTCGGCTTCTGCGGCCGCGTCGACAGCCTCGTGGACGAGGCGCCCGGTCGCGACCACGGTGACGTCGTCGCCCTCACGGTGGATGCGAGCCTTGCCGAGCTCGATCGGCTCGATCTTCTGCGGGACCTCACCCTTGAGCCCGTATAGCGTCCGGTGCTCGAAGAAGAGGACCGGATTGTCGTCGTAGATCGAGCTCCACAGCAGTCCGCGCACGTCCTCCGGAGTGGACGGGAAGACCACCTTGAGCCCGGGGACGTGGACGAACCACGCCTCGAGCTGCTGCGCGTGCTGCGCGCCCGGAGACCAGCCCGCTCCGCCCTGCGTGCGGATGGTAATCGGCACCTTGATCTGGCCGCCCGACATATAGCGGTGCTTCGCCGCCTGGTTGACGATCTGCTCCATCGCCAGGGTCGTGAAGTCCTGGTACATGATCTCGACGATCGGGCGCATACCGGCGACCGCGGCGCCGATGCCCGCGCCCACGATCGCCATCTCGGAGATGGGCGAGTTCCGCACGCGCTCGGGGCCGAACTCGTCCAGCATCCCCTGCGTGACGCCCATCGAACCGCCCATCTCGGCGATGTCCTCGCCCATGATGAAGACGTCCTCGTCACGGCGCATCGCCTCGCTCATGGCGTCGCGCACGGCCTCCCGGTAGCTCAGCTCAGGCACTAGGCGTAAACATTCTTCAATGCGTCCTCGGGCTTCGGATCGGTGCCCTTCTTCGCGAACTCGACGGACTCCTCGGCGATTCTCGTCGCCTCCGCGTCCATTTCGTTCCACTCCTCCTCGGAGAGCTCGAGCTGCTCGCGGAGCTTGGTGATCGGATCCTGCGTCTGGCGAGCCTCCCGGATCTCCTCCTTCGGCCGATAGACCTGCGGGTCGCCGACGTAGTGGCCTGTCAGGCGATAGGTCTCGGCGAGGAGGAAGACGGGACCCTCCCCGTCGCGGGCGTGCTTGAGGGCCTTGTGCATCGTCTTGTAGACCGCCTCGACGTCCTGGCCGTCGACCTTCATGGAGGCCATTCCGTACGCCTCGGCGCGCTTCGTCAGGTCCTCGATCGGCAGCTGCTGCTTGGAGGGCGTCGACTCGGCGTAGTGGTTGTTCTCGCAGACGAACACGGCCGGCACCTTCCACAGCTCGGCGAGGTTGAGCGCTTCGTGGAACGTGCCGATGTTCGTGGCGCCGTCGCCGAAGAACGCGACCGCGACGCGGGGTTCTTTCCGCATTTTGAACGCGAGGGCGGCGCCGACGATGGCCGGGAGCCCGCCTCCCACAACGGCGTTGGCGCCGAGGTTGCCCCGCTCGAGGTCGTAGAGATGCATCGAGCCGCCGTAGCCGTGGCTGCAGCCCTCGACCTTGCCGTAGAGCTCCGCCATGACCTCGTTGGGGGGCGTCCCCTTGGCGATCGTGTGCCCGTGGGCGCGGTGCGTGGACGCGATCACGTCGCCGTCCTCGAGCGCCCGGCAGACGCCTACGGCTACGCCCTCCTGGCCGATGGCGACGTGGAGGAAGCCGGGGAGCTCGCCCGCGCGAAAACGCTCCTCCACCTTCTCCTCGAAACGGCGGATGAGCAGCATCTCGCGCAGGAAGTCCTTCAAGCGCTCGCTGCCTTGTACCTGCTCCCTTTCCTCCAGCCTGGCCACGCGGAGACAGCGTATCCATAGGCCTCTAGACTTGCGCCCGTGACGCTGGTCGAGCAATGGCGGGAGATCGAAGCGGCTCTTCCCGAGGACTGGCGCTCCGCGCGGCTCGGGTTGACGGTGGCCGAAGACGAACGCGCGGACGAAGCCGCGCTCATGCTCGCCCCGTTCACACCTGGACGGACCGGGAGCACCTTCCGCCTGACCATACAGCGTGCTGCCGACCCGGAGCGCGTGCTGCGAAGGCTCGATGCGGCGGGGGTTCGCGGGCGGCTCGATCTCCTCGGAGCCGAGGAGCCGACGTCCCGGCCCGAGCCGCTTGAGCGATCGCGCCCGCTGGCCGAGCAATGGGACGAGCTCGCAAGCCGCCTTCCCCCGGACTGGTCGGATGTTTATGCAGAGGTCGAGCTCGGCTCGTCGGACTTCCTCCAGCGTGGCGCCCTGCTTCTCTCCCCCGTCAACCCGGCTCGCTACGAAGGGTCGACGACGCTGCGCTTCCGCGTCGCCCGCTCCGCCGGCTACGGCACAGCTCCTTCAATGGCCAGACGCTCGCTCGAGCGGCTCGACGCCGAACGTATCACCGGCCGCCTGCGGTTCCTCCGAGTTCTCTCGGCGACGAGCCATGTCGCCACCCAGGGCCCGGTCTGGCGTGTCGCCGGGAGGTCCGTGTGAGCGCGGGCGAGGTCTCCTGGAAGGGGATCGAGACCGGCGCACGCGTCTTTGCGGCCGGCGCGGAAGAGATCGGGACGGTCAAGGAGATCGCGGGTGATTCGGACGCCGACATCTTCTCCGGCCTCGTCGTCTCGCTGAGCAGGCTGAGCGCGAACCGTTTCCTTCCCTCGGAACGCGTCACGGCGATCTGGCCTGACCGCGTCGAGACGGACCTGACCGCCGAGCAGGCCGAGTCGCTCGAGGACTACGACGAGCCGGTCGCTGAGCGGTGGCAGCCCCCGAGGCCCGGCTTGCTGAGCCGCCTCTTCGGCCGCCGCTAGGTCTAGGCCCGCAGCTCCGCGCCGAAGCGCTCGGCGAGCGCTGCGACGATCCGCTCGCGCACCTCGCGGGCGTCCTCGTCCGAGAGCGTCCGCTCCGGAGACTGGAAGGCCACGGAGAACGCGATCGACTTCTTGCCCTGTGGGATCTGCCCGCCTCGGTAGACGTCGAAGACCCGCATCTCCCGCAGCTCCGGACCCGCGGCTTCGCGGGCGGCGTCGACGAGGTCGCCGGCAAGCACGTCCTCCGCGACGACGAACGCGAGATCCTGCCGCACGGCCGGATAGGTAATGACGTCCTCGTAGACGAGGCGCTCGGGCACGGCGCCAAAGAGCGACTCGAGGTCGAGCTCGAACACGCCCCATTCCCCCTCGAGCAGAGTCGGATGGAGCTCGCCGAGCCAGCCGGCGTCCACGTGCGCAGCCTTCCCCGGGTGGAGGAACTTCCTCTCTGCCGGCTCCGGCCGCAGCTCGACATGCAGGGCTCCGTAGAGCGTCTCCAGGATCCGCTTGGCGCCGAAGAAGCCGCCCTCGGCGATGCCACCCAGGTGCCAGTGCTCGTCCGGCCGCGGTTCCCCGGACGGCAAATAGACCCGGGCGATCTCGAACAGGGCGATGCTCTCGTTCCCGGCATCGACGTTACGCCGCGCGGACTCCACGAGGCCGTGAAGGAGCGTCGTCCGCAGGATCGTCTGCTCGGCCGAAAGCGGAACGGGCAACCGAATGGCATCCGGGGCGGGATCCTCCGGAACGAGGCTCGACGTGTACGCCTCCGAGCAGCCGGCGCCCGCAAGCACGTCCTCGACCACTCGGCGCAACCGCTGGTCCCGCGTCAGCAGGGCTGCTCCTCCGTGAGCGACCGTGAACGGCACCTCGGGCAGGTGGAAGCGCGCCACCTCCTCGACGAGATCTGCCTCGCGCGTGACGTCCCGGGCGCGCCAGGTCGGAACCGTGATCGAGCTCTCGGCAAGCTCGAACCCGAGCCGCTCGAGCGTCCGCTCCTGCTCCGCAGGATCGAGCTCCAGCCCGACGAGCTTGCTCGCGCGCTCGGGGCGGAACTCGACGACCGGCCGCTCGGGCAGCTCCCCTGTGACGTCCGTGTCGCCGGTCCAGCGCGCGGCCGCGAGCTCGACCATCAGCTCGGTGGCGAACGTGGCCGCCTGCGGGGCGAGATAGGGATCCACGCCCTTCTCCCAGCGATTCGAGCCCTCGGTGCGCAACACGTGGCGCTCCGAGCTCTGGCCGATTCCGAGCGGCTCGAAGTTCGCCGCCTCCAGCAGGACGTTCGTCGTCTCCGGCCGCACCTCCGTCTCGAGGCCGCCCATGATCCCCGCGAACGCCACGGCGCGCTCGGCGTCTGCGATGACGAGGTCGGCCGGATCGAGCTTGCGGAGCTCGCCGTCGAGGCTCGTGAACTCCTCACCCTTGCGCGCGCGCCGCACGATGATCCGCCCGCCCGCGAGCGTGTCGAAGTCGAAGACGTGGAGCGGGTTTCCGAGCGCGTGCATGACGTAGTTCGTCACGTCGACGACGTTCGAGATCGGGCGCATGCCCGCGGACACGAGGCGCGCCCTCAGCCAGGCTGGGGACGCTTCCACGCGTACGCCCCGGAAGAGGCGGCCGATGTAGCGCGGGCAGCCTTCGCGGTCCTCGATCGTCACGTCGACCGGCTCGTCGCCGGCTCGCTCGGGCTCCGCGCCCGGCGGCGGCCCGAGCTCGAGGTCGTAGAGCGCGGCCACCTCGCGGGCGACTCCGTAGACCGCGAGCAGATCGGGCCGGTTCGGGGTCGTCTCGAGCTCCAACACGGTGTCGGAGAGCGGGAGCACGTCGGCCAACGGCGTCCCGGGCTCCCAGGGCTCGGTGAGAACGAGAATCCCCGAGTGGTCGGTGCCGAGCTCGAGCTCGCGCTCGGAGAGGATCATCCCGTCCGAGACCGTCCCCCGGAGCTTCGCCCGTTCGAGCCGACGGCCGTCCGGCAAGACCGCGCCCGGCAAGGCGACCGCGACCGTCGCCCCCTCGCCGAAATTCCACGCTCCGCAGACGATCTGGCGCGGCTCGGCGTCGCCCACGTCCACGGTGCAGAGCTGGAGGCGGTCGGCGTTGGGATGCTTGCCGGCCTGGAGAACGCGCCCGACCCGGTAGAGGCCCAGGTTGCCGTCCTCGTCGGCCACGCCCCGCCGGATGATCCGCTCGACGCCGGCGACGGAGATCGTCAGCCGCTCGGCAAGCTCCTCCGCCGACGCGTCGAGGTCGACGTAGTCGCGCAGCCAGGTAAGCGGAACCAGCATGGGTTAGAACTGGCGCAGGAAGCGCAGGTCGTTTTCTAAGAACATGCGGATGTCGGGCACGCCGTGGCGGAGCATGGCGATCCGTTCGAGGCCGAGACCGAAGGCGAAGCCCGATACCTCCTCTGGGTCGTAGCCCACGTTGCGAAGGACGTTCGGGTCCACGAGGCCCGACCCGCCCATCTCGATCCACCCCGTGTGCTTGCAGACGGAGCAGCCCGCGCCGTCGCAGAGGAAACATGACACCGCAGCGCCGAGCGAGGGCTCCGTGAAGGGGAAGAAATCGGTCATGAAGCGCACGCGCCGGTCTTCGCCGAAGAGCGCCTTCGCGAGGTGCAGGAGCGTCCCCTTCAGATCCGCGAGCGTGATGTCCTTGTCGACCGCCAGGCCCTCCACCTGGTGGAAAAGAGGGCTGTGCGTGGCATCGACCGTGTCGCGGCGGTACGTACGGCCGAGCGAAACGATGAAGACCGGTGGATCCCGCGCCTCCATCACCCGGATCTGCGACGCGGACGTCTCAGTGCGCAAGACGATGTCCCCGTTCAGGAACAGCGTGTGGAGCGGCGAGCGCGTCACGTGCCCCGGCGGCATGTTGAGTGCGTCGAACAGGTGCCACGTGTCCTCGACCTCGTCCCCGTCGACGATCGTGTAGCCGAGGCCGAGGAAGACGTCCTCGACCTCCCGGCGGACCTGGGTGATGAGATGAAGATGCCCGCGCTGTGTTGCCTTTGCAGGCAACGTAACGTCGACGCGCTCCTCGGCTAGGCGTTGCTCGAGGTCGGCCCCCCGAAGGGCCGCCTCCCGCTGCTCGATGGCCAGTTCGAGCCCCTCGCGAAGGGTGTTCAGCACGCGGCCCGTCTCGGGGTCCCGCACCTCCCTGAGCGCCTGCTTCAGCTCGCTCTTGCGACCGAGGTAGAGGACACGGGCCTCGTCGAGCTCGTTGAGCGTCTTCGCGCCCGAAATCGCGCTTTTCGCCTCGTTTTCCAGCGCCTGGGCGTCCATGGCGCGAGCGTATCATCGAGTTGTGGCCAGCTCCTATGACTCCATCGCTGCCCTCTACGACCCCTGGAGCCGGAGCGTCACGGAGGACGTGGACTTCTACGTCGCCGAGGCGCGCAAGGCCGGCGGGCCGGTCGTCGAGCTCGGTGTCGGGACTGGGCGGATCGCCGTGCCGACCGCCCAGGCAGGCGTCCGGGTGATCGGGATCGACTCCTCCGAGCGCATGCTGGATGTCTGCCGTGCACGGGCGGAGGAGGCGGGGGTCGGCGAGCTCGTCGACCTGCGTCCAGGCGACCTGCGCCACCCGCCGGTCAAGGAGCGCGTGACTCTCGTCACGTGTCCCTTTCGGGCATTGCTCCACCTGGAGTCCGACGAGGAGCGCCTGGACGCACTGCAATCCGTCCACGGCCTACTCCTTCCCGGGGGCCGCTTCGTGTTCGACGTCTTCGCCCCCAGCCGCGACGACGTCCTCGAAACCCACGGTCGCTGGCTCGAACGCGAGCCGGGCATCTGGGAGCGGGCCGACTGGGACACCGATCGGCGCCTGCTCACGCTGAGCGTGCGCGGAGAGGCCGGGGAGACCCGCATGTACCTCGCCTGGCGCTCGCCGGAGGAGTGGCGGCACCTCCTCGAGCGGGCAGGGCTCGATGTCGTCGCCTGCTACGGGTGGTTCGACCTGCGGCCGTACGACGGCGGCGAGGACTCGGTCTGGATCGCACGCCGACCGACGGATTAGGCTAGGCCGGTGCTCTGGGTCGTGCTCGTCATCGTCGCGCTCGCCCTGGTGGTGGCGGTCCTCCTCGTCGTGCTCTACAACCGGTTGGTTCGCCTCCGTAATCGCACCGAGAACGCTTGGGCGCAGGTGGACGTCCAACTTCGCCGCCGGTACGACCTCATCCCCAACCTCGTCGAGACGGTCAAGGGCTACGCGTCGCACGAGCGTACGACCTTCGAGGAGGTCACAAAGGCGCGGACGGCTGCCCAGCAAGCGCAGACGGTGCAAGAGCAGGCGAAGGCCGAGAACATCCTCACCGAGGCGATCGGGCGACTCTTCGCGGTGGCGGAGCAGTACCCCGAGCTGCGCGCGACCGAGAACTTCCAGCAGCTCCAGGGCCAGCTCGAGGAGACCGAAGGCAAGATCGCCGTCTCGCGCCAGGTCTACAACGACGCCGTCCTCACCTACGACACCGCGCTCGAGACGGTGCCGACGAACATCGTCGGAAACATGTTCAGCTTCAAAGCACGCGAGTACTTCGAGGTCGAGGAGCCCGCCGCGCGGGAGGCGCCACGCGTGCAGTTCTGAGGGGCGCGGCGCTCGCAGTCGCGCTCCTGATCTTGAGCCTCGCGGCCGCGGGCGAGGCAGCCGCCAAGTCGTTCTCCCTCCCTCGGGCCAGCGTCGCAGTCGCGGTCGAACCGGACGGCTCCCTTTCCGTCGAGGAGCACATCACCTTTGCCTTCGACGGCTCCTTCTCGGGCGCGTACAGGGACATCCCTCTACGCCAGGGAGAGGCGATCCAGGACGTTTTCGTCGCCGAGGAGGGCGCTCGTTACTCGCCGGGGGCAGCGGCGGAGCTCGGGAGCTCCGGCTCGCCGGGAACGTTCGGGACGGCGCGGATCGACGCCGGGCTGCGGATCGTCTGGCACTACGGCGCGTTCTCGGAGGTTCGTACGTTCACGGTCGGCTACCGGCTCGTCGGGGTCGCGGTCGCCTACGACGACGTCGTCGACGTCAACCTCAAGGTCTGGGGAGACGAATGGGAGCAGTCGCTGGGGCAGCTGACGGCGGTGCTGTTCCTCCCCACTCCGGCAATCGGGCCCTCCTACCGCGTCTGGGGCCACCCGGTCTCCGTCCGTGGAGACGTGACCCGCACCGCCCAGCAGGTCGAACTGCGCGCCGTGCGCGTGCCGTCGCATCAGTTCGTCGAGCTCCGCGTCGTCTTCCCGCGCTCCGCGCTCTCCTCGACGGGTGGGACGCAGGTACGCCACGAGGAGGCGCTCGATCGCATCGTCGCGGAGGAGCGCGCGGACGCCGCCTCCTACGAGCGCGACCAGGAGAAAATCCGAAACGCCCTCGATCACCTCCCGCTGACGATCCTCACCCTCCTGGCCGCCGCCCTGCTCCCCGCTCTCTGCGTCCTCGCGGCGACGTACTGGTTCTTCGGCCGGGAGCGGAAGATGGGCTACGACCGCGAGTACGAGCAGGAGCCGCCGTCCGAGCTCGAGCCGGCGCTCGTGCCCCCGCTTCTCCGCCAAAGCCCGGCGGTGGGCTCTTTCGAGTTCACAGCCACCCTCTTCGACCTCATTCGGAAGGGTCGCTACAAGGCGGAGCAGGTCACGACGGAACGCAGCGTCTGGGCCGGGCTTCGACGCGAGGAGGTCGCCGACCTCGAGCTGTCGAAGGCAAACGACGGCGAGGTCTCCGCGGTCGAAGCGCCCGTGACGAATGTGATCGACGCGGTCCTCGCAACCGGCCCGGAGCGGCTCTCGAACCTCCGCGACCGCATCGAGGAGGACCGAACCGCGAACAGCACCCGCTTCAAGGCGTTCAGGACAGCCGTCGCGGACACCGTGCGCGAACGGCATTGGTTCACAGCCGACGGACTGAAGCCCTTGCTCGGCGCCGGGCTCCCTTTCGCGGTTGCCGGGGCTCTAATGCTGTGGACCGGCATTGAGCGCTTCGAGTCGTTCGCTCCTCGCTGGGGCGACGTGCTCCTCATCGCCTTCGGGATCTGCCTGCTCGTGAATGCAGCAGTCCTCCTGATCGCGGGACGTCATGTGGCGTTGTGGCGCCGGAGACGACCGGAGATCGAGCAAGAGGCAGAGCGCTGGGAGGCCTTCCGTCGCTATCTCACCGATTTCCCGCGGCTCGACATCGCCCCGCCGGCATCTCTCGAGCTCTGGGAGCGCCTGCTCGTCTACGGGATCGCCTTCGGGATCGCCGAGCGCGTCCTCCAGGGAGCCCACCTGCACATGCCCGAGGAGCTGCACAACCGGAGCTCGATCTACTGGATCAGCCCGAGCAGCGACCTGGGGTCGGGGCCCTCCGCGCTCGGAATCAGCGACCTGAGCTCGGGCTTCGGCAGCGCTCTGGCCCCGCCGTCGAGCGGCTCGGGGGGATTCGGAGGCGGTTTCTCGGGAGGCGGAGGAGGAGGCGGTGGCGGCGGTGGCGGCGGGGCCTGGTAATCCCCTTTTTGAAGGGCTAATCCGCGGACCGTTCGCGGCCGATAAACGGAGCGTGAGGTTGGCTTCAGCCGCAGTCGTCCTGTGCGCAGTCGTCGCGTTCGTGACCGGCTGCGGAGGCAACGTCGAGAAGGTAACGGTCGCCGACATCGAGCAGGCCGCCTTCAAGACCGAGGGGGGCGGGACCGCTCGCGTCTCCTTCAAGGGCGAGGTCACCTTCAACCACGATCACGGTCAGCGCTTCGAGTTCAGGGGGGCCGGGCTCGCCGACTTTCAGACGGGCTCGGCGAAGTTCCGCGCCGTCTACAAGTTTCCGAACGCGATCCAGGAAGCCATCAAGCACGAGTTCGGCGGGCCGTGGAAGGCGAACTTCATCCTGGACGGCAGCGATGGGATCATCCTCTACATGAGGTTCCCATACCTCGACGGCCAGCTGCCCCGAGGGAAGACTTGGCTGAAGGCGGACATCGTCGAGATCGGCAAGCGCTACGGCCTCGATCTCGACCGCTTGAAGGAAACGAGGCGGAGCGATCCAGGAGTCATGCTGGCGTACCTGAAGTCGGCCGTCGGCGTACGCAAGGTCGGCACCGACCTCGTACGGCGCGAGGTGGCCACGCACTATTCGTCAATCGTCGACGCTGAGACCATCGTGGAGGAGGCTCCCAAGGACCAACAGCGGGCGATGAGGAAGTACCTCCGCCTGATGGGAATCAAGACGTATCCCGTGGACCTCTGGGTCGACCGCGACGGCGTCGTTCGCAAGCTAGGGATCGAGCTGGAGTACAAGCTGCCTGACGGCGAGTACGTGAAGATGAAGGTCAGCGAGGAGTACTACGACTTCGGCGTCGAAGTCGATATCAAGCCTCCGCCTGCGAGGCGCGTACTCGACGTCACTCCGCGCTTCCGCACTGAACGTCACTCGCCTCGGCGGCTGACCTCGTAGAGCGCGATCGCGCCCGCGACGGCGACGTTGAGGGACTGGGCTCCCTCGGCCAGCGGGATCGAAGCAAGCTCGTCGCAGGAGGCGGCGACGTCCTCGGGCAACCCCTCGCGCTCGGCTCCGAGCACGAACGTCGTTCGCTCTCCGAGCTGGAGCTCGGGGAGCGGCCGGGCTCCGCGTGGAACGAGCCCGATCCGGGGCCCCGGTGCCTTGTCGAAGGAGACTTGGGGGACACGGAAGACCGCGCCCATGGAAGCGCGGAGGGCCTTCGGCGAGGTTGCGTCCGCGCAACCGGGCGAGAGGGCGACGAACGCCGGTCCGAGCGCGTCCGCCGTGCGGACAAGCGTGCCGACGTTTCCGGGGTCGCCTACGTGCCAGAGAGCGAGGCCCACGGGCGCATCGACCCCGCGAGGCAGATCCGCGCGGCGGAAGACGGCGATCACCCTCGCCGGATGGGCGAGCTGGGAGAGCTCCGCCATCAGCTTGGGCGCTACGAGCTCCGCCCGCGGGAGGCGGTCGACGAGAGCGGGCCGCTCCGCGTCGACCAGCGCTTCCACGGGCTCGAGCCCGGCGTCGAGCCCTGCTGCCACGAGGTCCTCGCCCTCACAGGCAAAGAGGCCGAGCTTGTCCCGCTGGCGGCGAGCCGAGAGCTTCCGCACCAGCTTCAGGCGCGGATTCGCCGCCGAAGTGATCAAGCGATCCACTCCAGACTGCTTCCGTGGCCGTGCAGCAAGGCGAGGCGGCGCCTCTCCCCGGGCCAAGTCTGAACTTCGAGGGCGAAGCCCAAGGCCTCTGACGCGACATACTCGTACGAGACCCAGGCGAGCGAGCCGCGCTTGCCCTCCTCGTGGAGCGCGCTCTCGACAAGCGCTCGATCTTCCTCCCGCAGGTACATGAGCGACGCCGAGTGGAAGACGACGGTCAGTGCATCGAGGTCGCGTTCAGCGAGCAGGCCCGGCAGAACCTCGACGTAGTCTCCCTCCATCAGGCGTGGCGGGTCGGTGCGAGCGATCTCGATCGCCCTCCGGACGCGCTCGAGCCGATCGACCTGGTCGGCCCACACGAAGGCCTCGAGGACGCGCGCGCCGTGATCCGTCGTGACGTCAACCGGGCGACGGTCGATGCCGGTTCGACGACGGACCCCCGCTCGGCGGCTGAAGAGCGCCGGCGGCGGCCCGCCTTCCGCCTCACCGGACAGCTCGAGCGGCGCCTCCGAGCTCCCCCACGTCTGCTCGCCGTAGCGGTAGCGGTACCGGTCCCAGAAAAGGTTCAATCCCGCGCTGGGCCCGAGCTCGACGAGGTCGAGCGGGCGCCCGTCCGCGACGCTCAGGAAGCCGGGCAGGAGCCCCCAGCAGCGCTGGACCTCGTTGGTCTGCACCGGGTGCTCGGCGACGAAGCGCGTGAGCCAGTCGCGGTTCGCCTCGAGAACGCCCCTCAGCTTCGCCCACGGATGTTGGACGACGCCGGCCAGCTCGAGGTAATGCACGCCGCCGAACAGACGGAGGGGCCCTTCCCAATACGGCTTGTGGTCGCCGACGATCTCGGCGACGATCGGATCGTCGGCGTGCGCCCGTGCCAGTGCCGCGTAGAGCTTCGAGCCGACGCGCTCGAAGTCGTCCGCCATGCGGCGGAAGACCTCGGCAACGGTCTCGTCGCTCAGCTCAGGCTTCGAGGGCCGACTTGGCCTCGGCCGCGATCGCGGAGAAGGCCGCCGGGTCGCTCACGGCGAGATCCGCGAGGACCTTGCGATCGAGCTCGATGTTCGCCTTGCGGCAGCCGGCCACGAACTGGTTGTAGGACAAGCCCTCCTGCCGCGCAGCGGCGTTGATCCGCACGATCCAGAGACGCCGGAAGACGCGCTTCTTCTTCTTGCGGTCGCGGTAGGCGTGGACGTCCGCGTGGAGGATCGCCTCCTTGGCCTTGCGGTAGGAGACGTGCGGCTGCCCGACGTATCCCTTTGCCTGCTCGAGCGCCTTGCGGCGCTTCTTGCGGGCGTGAACGGATCTCTTGATGCGCGGCACTCCTACCTCCCCAGCAGGCGCTTCACTTCACGGGCGTCTGCACCCGCGACGGGTTGGTCGCGGCGAAAGGCCCGCTTGCGCTTCTGGCTCTTCTTTTCCAGGTTGTGGCTCTTCATCGCGTGGCGGCGCAGGACGCGGCCGGTGCCCGTCAGCTTGAAGCGCTTCTTCGCCGCTCTCTTCGTTTTTTGTTTAGGGCTCATTTCGGGATGGACCTTCGTCGTCGGGGTGCGATGGGCGGGGCAAGGCAAGGACGCAGGGAGCGTTCGTATCGATCTTTAGATACGGGCGCGACCGAGGACGCCGCCTTGTGTTGTCGAGCGCAGTCCGGCGACTCAAGGCTTCATTCCGAAAGGGGCCCTTAAGCACTTTGCGCTGCCTCCACCGGCTGGCCTGCGGCCTTGGTCGGGCCCAGGACCATGACCATGTTGCGGCCGTCCTGGAGCGGTGGCGACTCGATCTGGCCGATTTCCTTGACGTCCTCGGCCAACCGCATGAGCAGGTCGCGCCCGCGCTCCGGGTGGGTCTGCTCGCGCCCGCGGAACATGATCGTCACCTTCACCTTCGCGCGCGATTTCAGGAAGCGCATCACGTGGCCCTTCTTGGTCTCGTAGTCGTGAACTCCGATTTTCGGCCGCATCTTGATTTCCTTGACGTGGATCTGAGACTGGTGCTTGCGCGCCGTCTTGGCCTTCTGCTCCTGCTCGTACCGGTACTTGCCGTAATCCATCACTCGACAGACCGGCGGATCAGCATTCGGCGCGATCTCGACCAGGTCGAGGTTCTTGCTGAACGCGTATTCGAGAGCCTCGTCGCGCCCCTTCACGCCGATCTGGGAGCCGTCCGAGTCCACGAGCCGCACCTGCGGCGCCCGAATCGCCTCGTTGATCCGGACCTGTGGCCCTACCGGCCTCGGAGGCTCGAACCCCCCGCGGCGTGGCCTCACTGAAATGTCACCAAGTTGTGCTGGTTCCTCCTCCTAGACAAACGAAAAGCTGCGCACAGGCAGCTCGTCAACTCCCCTTTTCGGTTGAACCTCCGCGGAGCCGGCGGCTCGGGAGGTGAGGAAACGTGCTCCTGCTTGCAGGGGTCACACCTTAGCAGCCGACTGCAGCTCGCTGAGCAAGGCCTCCCAGCCCACCGTGACCTGCTCGCCGCCGCGCCGCCGCAGCGCCAGCGACTCGAGCGACTCCCGTTCGCCCCAGACGACGACATAGGGGATCTTGAAGAGCTCGGCGTCCCGAATCCGGCGACCGAGGGTCTCGTCGCGCTCGTCGACCCACGCCCGGAAACCGTGGACGCGGAGGTCGTCCGCAAGCGACTCCGCGTCCGCGCGGTGCATATCCGCGACCGGCAGCACGCGCACCTGCTCCGGCGCGAGTACGAGCGGCAGGTCGCCGCCCGTGTGCTCGAGGTAGATGCCGATGAAGCGTTCGAGCGACCCGAGCAGCGCACGGTGGATCATCGCCGGCGTGTGCTCGGCGTTGTCGTCTCCCTGGTAGGTGAGGCCGAAGCGCATCGGCATCTGCAGGTCGAGCTGCACCGTTCCCAGCTGCCAGCTGCGCCCGAGGGAATCGTCCATGTGGAGGTCGATCTTCGGCCCGTAGAAGGAGCCCTCGCCCTCGCTCGTCTTGTACTCCAGACCGGCCGTCGCCAGCGCCTTGCGGAGCTCTTCCTCGGCGAAGTCCCATTCCTCGTCGTGGCCCAGCTTGTCGTCGGGCCGAAGCGAGAGCTCGACCCGCATGTCGAGCTGGAAGAGCTCATAGAGGTAATAGGCGTAGTCGAGGCAGGCGAGGATCTCGTCCTGGATCTGCTCGACGGTGCAGTAGATATGAGCGTCGTCCTGCACGAAGTGGCGGACGCGCAGGAGCCCGTGCAAAACGCCGGAGAGCTCGTTCCGGTGCAGGTTCCCGGCCTCGGCCAACCGAAGCGGGAGCTCGCGGTAGCTGTGCGGCGTCAGCGAGTACAGGAGGCAGTGGCCCGGACAGTTCATGGGCTTCAGGCCGAAGTCGCGCTCCTCGATCTGTACGCGGAACATGTGCTCCTGATACTTGTCCCAGTGCCCCGAAGTTCGCCAGAGATCGGAGTCGTAGAGCTGCGGCGTGCGGATCTCGTGGTAGCCGCGCTTGGCGTTCTCGCGTCGGCGGAGATCCTCGAGCACGTTCCAGATCACCATGCCGCGCGGATGCCAGAAGGGCATGCCGGGCGCGAGCTCGGAGAAGTCGACGAGGGCGAGATCCTTGGCGAGCCGCCGGTGATCGCGCCGCTTCGCCTCCTCCAGGCGATGCAGGTGCTCCTCGAGGTCCTTGGGTTCGTAGAAAGCCGTGCCGTAGACCCGCGTCAGCTGCGGCTTGGTCTCGTCGCCGCGCCAGTAGGCGCCCGCGAGCGAGAGGAGCTTGACCGCCTGGATCGGCTTCGAGTCCTGGAGGTGCGGCCCGCGGCAGAGATCGACGAACTCTCCCTGCTCGTAAATGGAGAGGTCTCCCTCGGCCGTGTCGACGAGCTCGACCTTGTATGGCTCGCCCTGCTCCTCGAAGTAGCGGCGTGCTTCATCCCGGTCGACCTCGCGCCGTTCCCATTGCCGGCCTTCCTCGATCTCCCGCTTGATCTCCTCCTCGAGGCGTTGCAGATCGTCGTCGGAGATGGGCTCCGGGAACTCGAAGTCGTAGTAGAAGCCGTTCTCGATCGGCGGCCCGATCGCCACCTTCGTCCCCGGATAGAGCCGCTGAGCGGCTTCGGCCAGCAGGTGGGCAGCGGAATGGCGCAGGACGTAGAGCGCGTCGGGATCCTGCTTGTCGCGCGTCGTGAGGATCTGGATGTGCTCGCCGTCCTCGAGCGGCAGCCGCAGGTCGCGGACCTCCCCGTTTGAGCGGACGAGCACGGCCTGCTCGGCCAGCTTGGGGCCGATCGCACGCGCCGCGTCGAGGCCCGTTGCGCCGTCCGGAAGTTCGAGCTCCGAGTTGTCGGGAAGAACCACCTTCACGATGGAAGAAGAGAATACTCAGGGCCAGAACGGCCAAGATCCCGATGCCACGGAGGAGGGCTCGCCCGTGCCCGATCCCGAGCGAGAGAACGGCGGCGACGCCGAGGACGTCCCGGAGGCGGACTAACTGCTGTAAGGGAAGACGGGCCGCTAGCCGATAGCGCTTGCATGCGCTGGGGTCTCGTCCCGCTGCTCGCCGCCCTCTTCCTCCTCACCGGCTGCCTCGAGCTCTGGGGCGGCGCGTCTTCGTCGCAGTCGTCCGCGACGGTCACGTACAGCTCGGCTGGTGACGCGTCGGTCGCCCTGGCCAACCTGCGGGCGTCGATTCCGGCGGTCGAGGCCTGGTATGCGGATCACGGCACGTACTCCGGGCTGACGCTCGAACGTCTTCAGCAGCGGTACGACCCGGAGATCGAGGACGTCCGCTTCGTCGGCACGCTGAACCGGAAGACCTACTGCGTGGAGAGCACCGTGGGCGAGATCGCCTACCACAAGCAGGGGCCGGCTTCGGACATTCTTCTCGGGCGTTGCGGCCGGAAGGGGAATCCGGTGACGCCACCTCCTCCGCCCTCCTACGATCCGAAGACGACCCTTCGCACGGCGATCCCGGCAATCGAGGCCTGGTATGCGGATCACGGTACGTACGCGGGCATGGCGGTGGACAAGCTCCGCACGCAATACGACTATGGAATTGCGCTCGACTTGAAGATCGTGCGGGCGACGAAGAAGGCCTACTGCGTCGAGAGCACCGTCGCCGGCGAGACTTGGTCATACGTGGGTCCGGCTCGCGGCCTTGCTCCGGGTCGCTGCTAGCGATCTTCAGGGCTATTCTTCGACCCATGGCCGTCGGTGTGTTCACCCTCCTGATCCTTATCGTGCTGGCGTGCGTCTTTGCTGTCTTGAGCGGCTGGCTCGCGGATCGCAAGGGCTACAGCTTCCCGCTCTTTGCTTTCCTTGGTTTCTTCCTCGGCCCCATCACCGTTCTCATCGCGGCGGTCATGCCGAGCAAGAAGCTCGATCCGGCCGAGACGTAAGCTCAACTAAGCGTCGAGCGCGCGCGCAAGCGCCTCCCGCGCACCTCTCAGCACGGGCTCTCCGTGAGAGACGAGCACCATCTCGACTTGCAGGTTGAGGAGCGGTTGCAGCACCTTGCGGAGCTGAGCCTGGCTCATCTTGCTCGGGAGGTAGCGAAGCCACGACTCCGGGCAAAGCCGCAGACCGCCGCGGTCTCCTCCCAGCAACCGGTCGCCGGGAATGAGCGCTCGGGGCTCTTGCAGCCACACCATCGTCTCGCCCGCCCGGCGGATCTGAATCGTCTCGACTCCGTCCGGCAACGATTTCTTCGCGCGGGAGGTCGAGGCCCCGTAGCGGGCGACCAGTTCTTCGCGGCTCCGGCGGTGGAACTGGAGGGTCGTGAGGATGACGACCGGCTTGCCGTGACGGCGTACGAGCTCATCGAGCTCCTCCAGCAGGTCGGATCGATCCGCAGGCGCGAGCGGGTCGACGAGGACGAGCGCGTCGCGCGCGGCGTACGCCACCGACCCGACGTCCGGGCCCCAGTCCGCCGGGCTGCCGGGCTGCGGATCGTCCTCGGCATCGGGATGGCGGGCCGTCCACCGATAGAGACTCGGCCGGAGCTCGCGGAGCGCGCTCACTCGCCTTCGACCGCGGCGCGGAGCTGCGGCGGGCACTTGAGCCAGTAGCTCTCCCGCAGCCACTCGAAGGCGCAATCCAGCGCCTCCTCGTCTGCGATCTCGGCTGTGACCCAGCCGTAGCGGCCGACATAGCGCGCGGTGCTCACGAACGGGAAGAGATGAGCGACCTCGCGCTCCTCGGCGGTCAGTTTCACCGTCAGCAAGACGCAATCCTCACCCACGGACATCGACGCGAACATCTTGTTCTCCGCCACCTTGAAGACCGGGTGGCCCCACGGCTCGTCCTCGTAGGTCTCGGGGAAGGAAAGCGCGAGCTCGCGCAGCTGCTCGGCGAGATCGGCCGGCTCGGACACTTCGCCCGAGCCTACCGCACTGACCCCGCGCCCGCAGTACCGCTGCGAATACCTCGACCCAGGCGTTTCGAGCCTCGGCGTGGAGGGAGACTGACCTGTCTACCACCAACGAAAGGGGTCTTGTGGCAACTCGTGGAAATGACGGAGAAAACGGTCGGACAAAGGGCCGAGTCGGCGGGGACACGCCTGACCGGTCGTCGAGATGAAACCAAGTGGGCACCGCTCACCACTGAGTTTTGGGCGATGATCGGCGTGATCGGGGCGACCCTGATTGCTTCCGCAGTCGCCGACAACTTCGATGCTCCGCGAGCCTGGCTCATCGTCGGCGTGGTGGCGACGGGCTACATCGTCAGCCGCGGCGTGGCGAAGGCTGGTAGCTCCCATCGCGACGAGAGCGCTCGGGACTTCTAACGCTCGAGCCCGGACCGCGGTGCCCGTCGCGGCGGCATCGCGGTCCTCTCTCCTGCCGCGTCACAACGGAAAGGATCACCCATGAAGGTCGCACTCCTACTGAAGAAGCTCGGCATCAACAGCACGCTGCTACACAGTTTTGGACTGGCGTCGATCGGCGGGGCGCTTTCGCTCTGGGGCCGGTCCGCTGCCCAGTCGGATAAGGAGGCCAGACAACGGGCGGAAAGGCTCGCCATCTTCGTGGGACTCTGGCCGCCGACGTTCTTCCTGCTCGGAAAGGTCTTGCAGGACCTCGAAGCAACGCCGGACGAGCAGGTCGAGCAAGCGCGTATGAAGGTCGCCGCTTAGGGACGGCCTCGGTGGCGATACGCCGGCCTACCGCTACAGGGAGATCTCCGGGTCGAGCACGACCTCACCGGCCGCGATTCGGCGGACCGCGTCGGCAAAGCCGGTGAGGTCGGAGACTCGGTCCTTGAGCAGGTAGCCGACCCTCTCGGGACTGTCGGCGATCAGCTCCCGGGCGTACGCCGGCTCGGCGTATTGCGAGAGGAGGAGGACACCGGTCCCCGGATGGCGTTGCCGGATCGTCTCGGCAGCCCGGAGACCGTCGTCGCCGTGGCCGGGCGGCATGCGGATGTCGACGACGGCCACGTCAGGGAGGGTCTCGTCCACCTTCCGCAGGAGATCGTCGGCGTCGTCGGACTGGCCCACGATCTCGAACCCGGCCTGTTCGAGTAGCAGAGCGATTCCTTCCCGGAGCAGGACCGAGTCGTCGGCGAGGACGACGCGCAGGGCGGGCGGGCGATCGACGTCGTGGTCGACGAAGCGCAAAGCTGGAAAATCGTCCCCCAGGCCCGGCGCCAAGAGCTGGTAGATCTGTTCCGGGCCGGGAATCCCTCGCAGCCGGTAGGAGCCCAGGTCCCGCCGCTCGAGGTCGTCGGGCAGGAGCGTCTGCGTCGCCTCCGACATCAGGATCTGTCCCCCATGCCCGGCGAAGCAGATGCGGGCGGCACGGTGGACGTCGATGCCCAGATAGTCCTGGTCGGCGAAGATCGCCTGCCCGGTATGCATCCCCATACGAACGCGAAGCTCCGTGTCTGCGGGCCAGGGGTGCTCGGCCATCGAGCGCTGGGCGACCACCGCCGCTTCGGCCGCTGCGCACGCATCGTCGAAGGCGACGAAGAACTCGTCGCCCCTGCAGTCGATCTCCGATCCGTTGGCGTCGTTGACCGCCGCACGGACGAGATGCCGGTGCTCCACCAGGACGCCGTGCCACTCGTCTTCGAGCCGGTGCGCCAGCTCTGTCGAACCCTCCAGGTCCGTGAAGAGGAAGGTGACCGTCCCGGTCGGCAGCTCGGCCATCAGGCGCGGGCGGCGAGAGTCGAGATCGCCTGCAGCTTGTTCATGGCGTCGAGCGCGGCGACCTTGTAGGACTCGGCGAGCGTCGGGTAGTTGAAGACAGCGTCGACGAGGTAGTCGACGGTGCCGCCGTTCCCCATCACCGCTTGACCGATGTGGACGAGCTCGGTCGCGTTCGTTCCGAGGACGTGGACGCCGAGGAGCGTGCGGTCCTCGAGCGAGACGAGCAGCTTCAGCATCCCGTACGAGTCGCCGAGGATCTGCCCGCGGGCGAGCTCCCGGTAGCGGGAGATGCCGACCTCGTACGGACAGGCCGCCTCCGTCAGCTCCTCCTCGTTGCGGCCCACGTAGCTGATCTCCGGGATCGTGTAGATGCCGAAGGGCAGCAGCTCGCTCATGGAGTGCGTCGGCTGGTCGAGCGCGTGAGCGGCGGCGAGGCGACCCTGCTCCATGGAGGTCGCGGCGAGACTCGGCCAGCCGATGACGTCGCCGGCCGCATAGATGTGGTCGACGGCCGTGCGGAAGTCGGGCCCCACTTCGATATAGCCGCGCTCGTTCGCGTCGAGGCCGGCGCTCTGCAGATCGAGCTCGCCGGTCTCTCCCTGCCTGCCGGCCGCGTAGAGGACGACTTCGGCAGGAATTCGCTTTCCGCTCTCGAGCAGGGTCACGGTCGCGCCGTCATGGCGCTCGACGGCCGTCACCGCCTCGCCGAAGCGAAACACCACCCCGAGGTCGCGAAGGTGGTACTGGAGGCCTTCGGCGATCTGCGAATCGACAAAGTCGAGCAGGCGGTGGCGCTTCTCGACCACCGTCACCTTCGTCCCGAGCGCCGCGAACATCGACGCGTACTCGATACCGATGATCCCCGCGCCGACCACGACGATCGACGCCGGGAGGCGTTCGAGCAGGAGCAGGCCGTCCGAGTCGAGGATCGTCTTGTTGTCGAACTCCACGGTCTTCGGCCGGTGCGGCCGTGTACCCGTGGCGATCACGATCTTCTCGGCCGAGATGCGCCGCTCCTCGCCGCCCGAGACGGCCAGCGTGTGCGGGTCGACGAAACGCGCGATTCCGTTGATGACATGGACGTGATTCCGCGCGAGCTGGTTGCGGACGATGTCGACCTCGCGCTCAACCACCTGGCGGGTCCTGAGCCCGAGATCCTCGACGGTGATGTCTTCCTTGAGCCGGTAGCTGTCTCCGTAGACGGCTCGCTGGCTGATGCCGGTCAGGTAGATGACCGCCTCGCGGAGGGTCTTCGACGGAATCGTCCCACGGTTGACGGAGACGCCGCCGATCGTCCGCCGCTCGACGATCGCGGCGCGCCGGCCGAGCTTCGCGGCCTGGATGGCCGCCTTCTGTCCGGCAGGGCCCGAGCCGATGGCGAGGAGGTCGTATTCGTAGCCGTCTTCCACACCTCAAACCGTACTATGCGGCCGCTGGTTTTACGCCGCGCGGAGCGGTGTGAACGCCCAGCGGACGCCGTCGACCGTCCAGCCCGCCAGGGCGAAGAGGAGGACGCCGAGCGCGAGGGTGCCGATGAACATGCGCTTCTTCATGCCGACAGCCTCCCAGGTCGCGGCCCGGCCGCTAATGAGGCCAGCAGGCGTCTCGCGGTGCGGCCAGCCGTACTATCCGCGGAGATACGCCAGGACAGCCAGGACCCGCCGGTGGTCGGCGGTGGCCGGGGGCAAGCGCAGCTTCGAGAAGATGCTCGTCACGTGCTTCTCGACCGCCCTTTCCGTGACGACGAGCCGCTCGGCGATGCCCTGGTTCGAACGGCCTTCCGCCATGAGCCCGAGCACCTCCCGCTCGCGGGCCGTGAGCTCGTCGAGCGGGGCGTCCCGGCGGCGGCGCCCGACGAGCTGGGAGACGATCGTCGGATCGAGCGCCGAGCCGCCGTCTCCCACCCTCCGCACCGCGTCCGCGAACTCGTCCATGTCGGAGATCCGGTCCTTCAGCAGGTAGCCGACTCCCTCTGCGCTCTCCGCGAGTAGCTCCATCGCGTACGCCGGCTCGATGTACTGCGACAGCACGAGCACGCCGACCCCGGGATGCTTCTCCCGGATCTCCTGCGCGGCTCGCAGGCCCTCATCGGTATGCGTCGGCGGCATGCGGATATCCACGATCGCGACGTCCGGAGAGTAGCTCCGCACTTTGAGCATGAGCTCATCGCCGGTTCCGGCCTGTCCGACGACGTCGAAGCCCGCCTCGGCGAGGATCCGAACGACTCCCTCGCGCAGGAGGACCGAGTCCTCGGCGATGACTACTCGCACGGGATCTCGGCCCGGATGCGCGTCCCGGCTCCCGGCTCGCTCTCGACCTGCAGGACTCCGTCGAGCGCCTCGACGCGGTCGACCAACCCGCTCAAGCCCGATCCTCGGGTCGGGTCCGCCCCACCGACGCCGTCGTCCGCCACCTCGACGACCGCGCGGCCGTTCTGGCGGGTGACCCTGATCTCGACGGCAGAGGCCTCCGCGTACTTGGCCACGTTCGCCAGGGCCTCGGAGATGACGTAGTAGGCGGCGGCCTCCACGGCCGGCGGTAGCCGGTCCGGGGGCACCGTTACCCCGACGGGCACGCGCGCCCGCCCCGCCAGCGCCTCCAGAGCGGCGGAGAGGCCGCGCTCCGAGAGAACGGCCGGGTGGATTCCGCGCGCGAGCTCCCGCAGTTCCTCGAGAGCCTGCGCGAGCTCCTCGGAGGCGCCGGCGAGCAGCCGTTCGGCCTCCTCGGGGGAATCTCGCAACCTCGCGTGGGCGAGCCTCAGGGCCAGCGACAGTGAGACCAGGCGCTGCTGAGCTCCGTCGTGGAGATTCCGCTCCAGCCGGCGCCGGGCCTCGTCCCCGGCCCGCACCAGGCGAACGCGAGAGCTGCGGAGCTCGCCTTCCTGTCGTTTTCGCTCGCTGATGTCGCGCACGATCAGGACGGCCTCGTCGCCGTCCCTGACGATTCGCGCCTCGAACGTCCGCTGAACATCGTTGAGCGTCAGCTCGTAGTCGCCCGTCGCAACCTCGCCCGTGTCGAGCGCCTGGGCGATGCCCGTGAGGAGCCGGTCGGCAACGTCCGCGGGGAGAATGTCCCGTGCATTCGAGCCGATCAGCGTTTCGGGCGGTACGGCAAGATCGGCCCGGTCGCCCTTGAAGTCGAGGTAAGTCCCGTCGCGGCTCATGCGGAACATGAGGTCGGGGATCGCATTCAGCAGAGCGCGGTAACGGCTCTCGCTCTGCCGGACGACCTGGATGCTCTGCTCGCGGGCGAGCGACAGACTCGCGGCCGCGCTCACTGCCCCGGCGAGCTCGGCGTCGAGAGACGAGTCGTGGATGAAGGCCGCGACGACTTCGCCGTCGTGCTCGACGAGCGTCGTCCGGCGGCCCTGGCTCTCGGCTTCGACGTCGAGCTCCCAGCCCGACACGTCCACCCAGCGCGACCGGTCGGAGAGCCAGTACGCGAGCCTGAGCGACGGGTCGCCGAGCGCCTTCCGGAGAGCGTCCTGTGTCGACTCGGGGTCACGGGCTTCCCCCAGCTCGAGCACGAGGCCGGCAACCGAAGCGCGCGCCAGGCGGGTCCGCAGCAGGCCCACGAGGAAGGCAGTCGGAACCGAGGCGACCGCAAAGAGGAGCAGCCACCAGAGCACGCTCGACGCTGTCTCCGAGACAGCCGACACGAAGGCGGCAAGCAGAAAGACGACGATGGCAATGGCCGAGGTGACGAAGACCGGGGTGAGAATGCGCCGCAGCGGCGCCGAGGCCACGCGCCAGCGACGAACGAGCACCCAGATGGTGGCGCCGCAGACGAAGAGCCCGACCGCGATGAAGCTGATTCCGGTGAGATCGATTGCCAACTGGGATTTTGTTACGACGAACTCGTTCGGTGGGCAGTCTTCGCAGCCCGTGTTCTCACCGAAGACCGAGAAGAGAAGCGGCCCGATAGAAACAAGCCCATAGGTGGCGGCAACGGTTGCGAAGACGAGCTTGGTCTCGAGGTAACCGCGCGGAAAGGTGAGGAGTGCGTGGATGAAGAAGGCCAGCGGAATGCCCCACAGGAGGTTCCCCACCGAGAAGACGTACGAGTTGTTCGACTCGGTGAGCGCGCTCAGGAACCAGGTCAGGCCGACGGCGCTCATCAGCAGGCCGAAGTGCGCATCCGAGACTCGGGAAACCGCCACGACGCCGCAGGCGATGAACGACCAGGCGACGATGAGGTTCGCCGCCGCCGTGAAGGCAGGCGTGCTCTCGTGATCGCTCGTGAAGACGAGCGCCAGCGCGATCGCGGTGAACGCGACCGCTGTGAGGATAATCGCCCACCGGGCGCGGAGCATTGGTTTATCCAAGCACAGCTTTGAGCGCAGCGCCCGACAGCTCGCCCTTGGCGATGAAGCCCTTGGCACCGCTCTGAGCCACGAGCGGGCCGAAGTCCGAGCCGTCACGGCTCGAGGTGAGCACCACGGCCGGCTGAGCCCCGTTCTGGCTCGTCAGCCTCGTCGCGACCTCGAACCCGTCGAAGTCCGGCAATTGGACGTCGAGGAGCACCACGTCCGGGTGGAGCTCCCTCGCTTGCTGGAGGGCTCCGACCCCGTTTTCTGCCTCGCCGACGACCTCGAAACCTTCGGCCTGGAGAAGGGCGCGGGCCGTCGCTCGGAAGCTGGGGTGATCGTCGACGATCAGGACGCGCGTCAATGTGTTCATATGGTGACAAGCACCGCAGTCAGCCGCCATACGGCTAGCCGCACTCTTTTTCAAGCCCTCCTAGACGCCGCGGGGCGACGAGTCGGCCAGCGCGACGCGCATCAGGTCGCGGATCGAGATGATCCCGGCGACGCGACCCTGGTCGACGACGGGAAGGTGGCGGAAGCCGCCGTGGATCATGAGCGAGGCGGCATGGTCGGTCGCGTCCGATGCCTCGACGGTCTCGGGCTGCCGTGTCATCCAGTCGCGGACTCGGGCGTCGTCGCTATAGCCCATCGCGACGGCGCGCATGAGGTCGCGCTCCGTGAGGATGCCCTCGAGCCGCTCGCCTTCCATCACGAGAACGGCGCCGACACCGCGCGCGACCATGCGCTTCGCCGCCTCGCCGAGCCGATCCCCCGCGGATACGGTCAGGAGATCCTGCGACATGTGCTCCGAAACAACGGACACGGTCGAGCGATCCTAAAGCTCAGCCAGCAGCGCGTCGACCCGGCGGGCAATCTCGTCCCTGAGCGCGCGCACCTCTGCGAGCGACATGCCCGCGGGATCCTGGAGCTCCCAGTCGAGGTAGCGCCTTCCAGGGATGTAAGGGCACTCGTCCCCGCAGCCCATCGTCACGACCACGTCGGCCCACTCGGCGTCGGCTCGCTCGAGACGATGCGGCTCGGCGGCCGCGAGCTCGATTCCGACCTCCCGCATGACCTCCGCCACCTCCGGATGGACCCGCTCCGCGGGCCGCGTTCCCGCCGAGCGAGCCGCGTGCCTTCCGGTCTTCTCGCCGAAGAGCGCCCGTGCGATCTGAGAGCGCCCCGCGTTCTGGACGCACACGAAGAGGACATTCGCTACTTCGGGACCGCCTCGAGCTTGTAGCCGACGCCGTAACGCGTCTGGATGAACGTATGACGGGCTCCGTGCGACTCGATCTTGTCCCGCAGCTTGCGGACGAAGACGTCGACTGTGCGGTCCCGACGGCTGATCCGGCGGCCCCACACTTTCTGGAGGAGCTCGTCGCGGGAGACCACGCGTCCGGTCTCGAGCGCCAGCGCGTACAGGAGCCGGAACTCCGTGGGGGTCAGCTCGGCGCTCTTGCCCGCGATGTAAGCCTGGACGTTCAGAGGGTCGATTCGCAGCTCCTCGATCTCGAGCGGCTGGCCTCGTTGCTCTTCCTGAACGCGCACACCGCGGCGCGCCGCGGCGCGCACGCGCGCAACGAGCTCCTTCATCGAGAACGGCTTCACGAGGTAATCGTCTGCGCCGATCTCGAGCGCATGGACGCGGTCGTGCTCCGTCCCGCGCGCGCTAACCACGACGATCGGCGTCCCGATCCCCTCGGCGCGTGCGGTTTCGATCAGCCGCCACCCGTCCACGCCCGGCAACATCAGGTCGAGGACGCACACGTCGGGTTGTTCGTAGCGCAGGCGCGCAAGTCCGGGCTCGCCCTTGTTTACCCAGAGCGGGTCGAAGCCGCCGGCCGCGAGGTGGCTCGCCATGCCCTGCGCGATCACCTCGTCGTCCTCGATGATGAGAACCTTGGGCATGCTCCCTAGATGATGCCTCGCCTGGCGGTGTACGAGTGGTAAAGATCTGGTGAAATCCCTGTTCCGAAGAGATCGCGGCCCGGCCCAGGACGGGGATTCACGCCTCGAGGCCGAGCGGGGACGGGTCCTGGTCGAAGAGAGCCGGGAGATCGTCGTCGTCCTCGACGACGACGGGCGGGTGGTCGCTGCCAGCCGACGGGCGCGGGAGCTCATCGACGATCTGGAGGACGGCTCCCCGCCGCCGGCCGCCGTGCATCGGGGCTCCGAGTTGGCCGTGCCCTACGAAGTCGGCGGGCGCCGCGAGACGCTCGTCTACCTCCGCGACCCGGGCGACATGGCGGCGTACGAGGAGCTCCGCGCGGGGTTCACGGCGTCGGTCTCCCACGAGCTGCGCACTCCCCTCGCCCGGGTCCTCGCGCTGCTCGAGACCGCGACGCTCCCTGGATCGGACCGTGACGCGCTCATCGAGCAGGCGCAGGCCGAGGTGACCCAGATCGGCGAGCTGATCGACGACGTTCTCTTTCTCAGCGAGCTCGAGTCGGGGCGTGAAGTCGTCGCCCTGGGATCCACCCCGGCGCTGCCGATCCTCCGGGAGGTTGCGGAAGGGCTCTCGGAGCAAGCTGCGCGGGCGGGGATGACGCTTGCGGTGGAGGGTGACGAGGACGTCGAGCTGCCGCTGCGGCCGCGCATGATCCGAGTTCTCGCCCAGAACCTTGCGGAAAACGCCATCCGTTACGCAGGGCCTGGAGCTACGTTCAAGCTTTCCCTTTCCCGGGAGTGCGACGAAGCCGTCTTCGCGGGATCAGACGACGGCGTCGGCGTCAACAAGGACGATCTCCCGCGCCTCTTCGAGCGCTTCTACCGCGCCGACCGCGCTCGCGCTTCACGCGGGACGGGCCTCGGACTCGCGATCGTCAAGCACGTGGTCACGGCAGCGGGCGGGACCGTCGAGGCATCAGGGGAGCGTGGTCGCGGACTGACCATCCGTTGCGCGTTCACCACTCCGTAACGCGCCGTTCACCACGTTTCAGCCCACGGCTCGACGCGGCGAGCCCACACTCGAAGCGGAGATGGAACGACGCGAAAGGAGAACGGTGGGAATTCGCCCATTGACCCTGGCGGCGGCGCTGTCCGTTGTCGCCCTTCTCGTTGCCGGCTGCGGCCGCAGCGATACCGACTCGGCGGGCGCGAGCGTCACGCCGACGGGAACCACGACACAGAACCTCTCTGGCCGGATCGAGGTGGACGGCTCGAGCACGGTCGGGCCCTTCGTGACAGCCGGCGCGGAGGACTTCCAGCAACAAAACTCGGGAGTCCAGGTGACGGTCGGCATTTCCGGGACCGGCGGCGGCTTCGAGCGCTTCTGCGCCGGGGAGACGGACATCTCGGACGCCTCGCGCCCGATCAAGGACGACGAGGAGGTGCCGGTCTGTCAGGAGAACGGCATTGAGTACACGGAGCTCCAGATCGCGAACGACGGGATCGCGGTCGTCGTGAACAACGAGAACGACTGGGCCACGTGCCTGACCGTCGAGCAGCTCAAAAAGATCTGGGGGCCCGATTCGAAGGTGAAGAGCTGGAAGGAAGTCGATCCCAGCTTCCCGGACGAGAAGCTGACACTCGCCGGCCCGGGAACTGATTCCGGAACTTTCGACTTCTTCACGAAGGAGATCAACGGCGAGGAGGACGCGAGCCGCACCGACTACCAGGCGACCGAAGACGACAACGTCATTGTCCAGGCCGTCGAGGGAGACAAGGGCGGGCTCGGGTACTTCGGGCTCAGCTACTTCGAGCAGAACAAGGCGAACTTGAAGGACGTGCAGATCGACGGCGGCTCTGGCTGCGTGTCACCGAGCACGGAGACGGTCCAGGACGGCTCGTACACGCCACTGTCCCGGCCCCTCTTCATCTACGTCAAGAACGCCTCGCTGCAGAAGCCCGAGGTGAAGGCATTCGTCAAGTACCTGCTCGACAACGAAGAGGCGATCGCACAGAAAGCGCTCTTCGTGCCGCTCACGGACGAGCAGGCGCAGAAGTCGAGCTCGGACTTCGAGGCCGCCACCAGCTAGTGGTCGCTGCCGTGAATACGTTCCTGTCTGACCGCGCGAAAACCGAGCAGGGCACGGACGCAGGAAGGCCCCGTACCGACTGTAGGTACGGGGCCGACCGAGGACACCGGCCTGCGAAGGTTTGCAGCCGAGCAGGCAGACAACGGCATTTGCGGCGGTGACCACGAGCTTGGCGACCCGAGCCGAATCGCTGACCCTCGCCCCGCCGCGAAAGCGGTGGGGCGAGGCCGTGATCAAGGGCATCCTCGCCCTCTGCGCGCTGGTCTCGGTGGCGACGACCCTCGGAATCGTTCTAGCCCTCTTCCTCCCGGCGTTTCAGTTCTTCCAGGAGGTCAACTTCCTCGACTACATCACCGGAACGGAGTGGGCGCCGCTCTTCCTCCAGGCGAACTTCGGCGTGGTCCCGCTCATCGCCGGAACCCTTTCAGTCACCTTCTGGGCCTGCCTCGTAGCGATCCCGTTCGGCCTCGGAGCGGCGATCTTCCTCAGCGAGTACGCCAGGCCTCGCACCCGCAACGTCCTCAAGCCCGCGCTGGAGCTGCTCGCCGGCATTCCGACCGTCGTGTTCGGCTACTTCGCGCTCACCTTCGTCACGCCGCTGCTCCGCGACCTGGGGATTCACGTGGAGATCTTCAACGCGCTCAGCGCGGGCCTCGTCATGGGCGTGATGATCATCCCCACCGTGGCCTCGCTCTCGGAGGACGCCATGTCGGCGGTTCCCCGCGATCTCCGTGACGGCGCCTACGCGCTCGGCTCGAGCAAGCTGCAGGTCTCGACGCGCATCGTCGTTCCGGCCGCGGTGTCCGGGATCGTCGCCGCCTTTGTGCTCGGGATCTCGCGGGCGATCGGCGAGACGATGATCGCCCTCCTCGCGGCAGGCCAGCAGCCGAACCTGAGCTTCGATCCGAGACAGGCCGTCGAGACGATGGCGGCGTTCATCGCCGCCACGGGCGCCGGGGACGTGCCGACGGGCTCGCTCGAGTACAAGACGATCTTCGCGGTCGGAGCGACGCTCTTCGCGATGACCCTGGTCGTCAACGCGGTCGCGATCCGCCTCGTCCGCCGCTTCCGCGAGGCCTACGAATGAGCGCCACCAGCCCGAACGTCGACCTGCAAGGAGGGCGCACTCGCGGCGTCTGGACGGGGCGCATCTTCTACTCAGCCCTGCTCCTCTCCCTCGCAATCGGTTTCGTCACTCTCGGGACGCTCGTCGTCCAGGTGGTGACGAAGGGGATCGGATTCGTCGACCCGGTCCTGCTCACGAATCCGCCGTCCGCAGATCCCGCGGCCGCCGGCGCGAGGCCTGCGATTCTGGCGACGCTCTACTTGGGCGTCCTCTTGATCGCGTTCACCGTCCCCATCGGAGTCGGCACGGCGATCTACCTGGAGGAGTACGCGAACCGGAGCCGTTGGTACAACCGCCTGCTCGAGCTCAACATCCAGAACCTCGCAGCGGTGCCCTCGATCGTCTACGGCATCCTCGGGCTCGCGTTTCTCGTGCGGGGCATCGGACTGGGGCGCGTCCTGCTAGCGGGCGCACTCATCCTCACGCTGCTCGTTCTCCCTACCGTCATCATCGCTGCCCGCGAGGCGATACGGGCCGTCCCGGGCTCGATCCGGGACGGGGCCTACGCTCTCGGTGCCACCAAGTGGCAGGTCACTTGGCGCCAGGTCCTCCCCGCCGCCATTCCCGGAATCGCAACCGGGTCGATCCTCGCCGTCTCCCGCGCGATCGGGGAGACGGCGCCCCTCATCCTGATTGGCGCGCTTACGTACATCTCGTTCAACCCGACCATCACCGGGCCATTCACGGCCCTTCCCGTCCAGATCTACAACTGGACGAAGCTTCCGAACGCCGAGTTCAAGGACCTGGCGGCGGCCGCGATCATCGTCCTCCTCGTGATGATCCTGCTCCTGAACGCCGCGGCCATCTGGCTCCGCAACCGCTACCAGAAGAAGTGGTGACCATGCCGAATGCCGAGTCGGAAGTCGTAAGAATGCGCGGCGTGGACCAGGCGGACCTGGCGGAGCGCGCGCGCCGCATGCCTCCCCCGGAGAGCCGGGACGTCGTCTTCGACGTCTCAGGCCTAAGCGTGCGCTACGGCTCCGCACGAGCCCTCAAGGACGTCTCTATCAGCGTCTACAAGAACTTCGTTACCGCGTTCATCGGGCCGTCGGGGTGCGGCAAGAGCACCTTCATCCGCTGCTTCAACCGAATGAACGACCTGATCCCGACAGCGGTCGTCGAAGGGACGGTCAAGTATCACGGTCAGGATCTGTACGGGCCGCAGGTGGACCCGGTGGAGGTGCGAAAGCGAATCGGGATGGTCTTCCAGAAGCCGAATCCATTTCCGAAGTCGATCTACGACAACGTCGCCTTCGGGCCGCGAGTTCTGGGGATGACCGACGAGCTCGATGAGCGCGTCGAGCGGGCGCTCGTCCAGGCCGCGCTCTGGGACGAGGTGAAAGATCGGCTCAAGGCCAGCGCGCTCAGTCTTTCCGGCGGACAGCAGCAGCGCCTCTGCATCGCGCGCTGCCTCGCGGTCGAGCCGGACGTGCTGTTGATGGACGAGCCCGCGTCCGCGTTGGACCCGATCGCGACCACCCGGATCGAGGACCTGATGCACGACCTTAAGCGCGACTACACGATCGTGATCGTCACGCACAACATGCAGCAGGCGGCCCGCATCGCCGACATGACCGCCTTCTTCAGCGTCGAGGTCTCCGACGAAGGCAAACAGCGGAGTGGCATTCTCGTGGAGTACGACACCACCCCCAAGATCTTCACCCAGCCCTCCGACAAGCGGACCGAGGATTACGTCACGGGGCGCTTCGGCTGACATGCGCGTAACGCTTCAGCAAGAGCTCGACCAGCTGGAGTCAGCGCTCCAGGAGGAGGGCGAGCTCGTGCTCCGTGCCGTCCGCGGCTGCCTGGGCGCTCTGGAAGGACAGGACGAGGAGTTGGCCGACGAGGTGATCGCCTTCGACGACGAGGTGGACGAGGCCTACCTCCGAATCGAGGAGGGCATCCAGTCGCTGCTCGCGCGGCAGACGCCCGTCGCGATCGACCTTCGTACCGTCCTCGCCACTCTCCACGTCAACCTCCACCTCGAGCGCATGGCTGACTACTGCGTCACCGTCGCCAAGCTGACGAAGCTCGTCGCGGGCGTTCCACCCGACGTGACACTCATGGAGGCGTTCGAAGAGATGGGCGTCCGCGCGGAGGAGATGATCCGCGTCGCGCTCGAGTCGTTCGCCGAACGGGACGTTCAGCGCGCCGAGTCCTTGGTCGAACTCGACGAGTTGATCGACCGTGCAAATCGGCGCGCCGTTCAACAGGTGATCGCGATCGGCGGCGACGACGAGCGCCGCGAATGGGGGCTGCGAATGATCATCGTCTCCCGCTGTCTCGAGCGGATCGGCGACCACGCCGTTGACATCGGCGAGCAGACCGCCTTCCTGGTCACCGGCGAGTTCCGCGAGTTCACGGACGCCTCGCACTAGCGGCCTAGGCCAGCGCAAGCCGGCGGCGGCTTTGCCAGCTGCGCCCGACGAACGCCACGACCGCTATCGCGGCGGTGAGCGCGAAGACCAGCGCGGCTCCGCCCGGGAGGCGAGTGAGCACCTCCATGCCCGCTCCAACGACGGCCGCGCACGGAAGAGTCATCAGCCATGCAAGAACGATGTTCCCGGCGACGCCCCAACGCACGGCCGAGAACCGCCGCGTCGCGCCTGCTCCCAGCACCGACCCCGAGATCACGTGCGTGGTCGAGACGGGGAAGCCGTAATGCGCCGTGGCCCAGAGAATGCTTGCGCACGCAGTCTGGGCCGCGAAGCCCTGGGGCGGATCGAGCTTCGCGACGCGCTGGCCGAGAGTCTTGATGATGCGCCAGCCGCCCGCGTACGTGCCCGCTCCCATCGCGAGGGCAGCGCAGAGGATCACCCACAGCGGCACGTCGAACTTCTCGGCGTCTAGGTGACCCGACGCCACGAGGGCGAGCGCGATGATACCCATCGTCTTCTGCGCGTCGTTCGTCCCGTGGGTGAAGGCGACGAAGCCGCCTGAGATGAGCTGCAGCCGTCGGAAGACCCGGTTCACCACGCCTGGAGACCGCCGCCGGATGATCCAGAGCAGCACGACCATGATGGCGGCCGCTCCGAGTACACCCAAGAACGGGGCCGCGAGCGAGGGAATCAGGACCTTCTCGTACAGGCCCCGCCACTTGACGACGTCAAACCCCTCGGCCGCGCTGGCCGAGCCGATCATGCCTCCGATGAGAGCGTGGCTCGAGCTCGACGGCAAGCCTAGATACCAGGTGATCAGGTTCCACGTGATCGCGCCGACAAGGCCGCCCAGGACGATCTTGAGCGTGATCGCCTCGGGATCGACGATCCCCTTCGCCACGGTCGCGGCGACCTTGATCGAGACGAAGGCGCCGGCGAAGTTGAGCACCGCCGCGGTGAGGACGGCCAGCCGGGGAGAGAGAGCACGCGTCGAGACGCTCGTGGCAATCGAGTTCGCCGTGTCGTGGAACCCGTTCGTGAAGTCGAAGAAGAGCGCGACGACGACGACTGCGAGGAGTGTCAGCTCCACGATCGGGCTAGGAGTTCTTCACGACGATATTGCCGACGACGTTACCGGCGGTCTCACAGGCGTCGATGGCAGCCTCCAGCCCCTCGAAGATGTCCTTCCAGCGGATCACCACCAACGGGTCGATGCGCGGATCGCGGAACAGGTCTGCGATTGCGTCGCGAACCACACGGTCGCCCTCGTCCTCCATCGCTTTCAACTCGACGAGCTCCTGTGGGACACTGCGCCGGCTCTTGAGATCGGCGAGGGCACGAGCGAGATGCTCCACCGCGGCCACGAGGATCCGGCATTGCTCGAGGGCCTGCTTGGCCGGCGATTCGACCCCGTACAAGTCGAGGAGTTCGCACGCTTCCTCGATGTGGTCGACGACGTCGTCGGTGGTAGTGGCGAGCTCGTAGATGTCCTCGCGGTCGAACGGCGTCACGTACTGCGTGTTCAGCAGCTGGATGATGTCGCGGGTGATGCGGTCCCCGGCGTGCTCGACTTCCTTGAGTTCGGCCTGAGTCACCGACGAGTTCGGATGCTCCCGGAAGCGGACCTCGGCCTTCTGCGCGGCTTCGAGCGCGTTTTCGCCCGCACGCGTGAACAGTTCATAAAACTCGGCAGGCCGCGGTACGAGCGCTAGGCGCATGGCGCGCGGCATGCTACAACCGAGCGCGGTGGGTCGCCGGCTCTTCCTTGTCCTGCTGTGCGCCGCGGTCCTGTGGACCGGGAGCGCCCACGCCGCGACCGGGATTCTCGCCGTCGGCGATTTCGGTGTCGGCGGGACGACCGAGCGGGAGATGGGCGCCTCGATCCGCACCTTCGCGGCCAACCATCCCGCCGCGGCGCTCCTCCTCACACTTGGCGACAACGACTACACGGAAAGCCCGAGCGCCTTCCACCGGAACTGGACCGCGAGCTTCGGCTGGCTCGGAAGCGCCGGCCTCCGCGTCGCGGGCGCTCTCGGCAACCACGACATCCGGGTGGACGGCGGTCGCTACGAGTACGACGAGCTCGATATGCCGCGGGCGCACTACAGGCGGGCCGCGGGGAACGTGACGTTCTTCATCCTCGACTCGAACCGCGTCAACTCGGTCCAGACGGACTGGCTGAAGAGGGTCCTTCCGGCGTCCACCGCCAAGTGGAAAGTCGTCGTCTTCCACCATCCCGCCTGGACCTGTGGCGCGTACCGCAGCAACACCGCGATCGCGCAGACGTGGGTGCCGCTTTTCGAGCGGTACGGCGTCCAGCTCGTCCTGAGCGGGCACGACCACAACTACCAGCGCTTCGCGTCACGCGGCGGCGTCCGCTACATCGTCCATGGCGGCGGCGGCCAGCACCTCTATCCAATCGAGCCCTGCCCGGCCTCCTATCCGACCCGGAGGTTCGCCCGCGCCGTGCACGGGTTCCTCTACCTGCGCGCCACCGACACGGTGCTCAAGGTCTCCTCGATCTCACGGCGCCGGAACGTCATCGACCGCGTCGCGATATACCCGTAGGTTTGCCGCGCTACCTCACGTACGCCGCAAGCGCGCTGGCACTCTTCGTCGCGCTCGCGTCAGGCGAAGTCTGGACGGGGATCCTGCCCGGTGTCCTGGTGGCAGCGCTCGTGACCCTCGACTACATCATCTGGGATGGGCGCAACCGCCCGTGGCACGACTGGACGGTGATCCTGCTGCTCCTGCCCGCCATCTTCGCGGCGGTCTGGATCGGCGTGGGCGGACTGCTGCTCGACGTCACCCGTTCGGACTCGGACCGGCTGCTCTTCGAGGTCGGCCCCGGAATCGGCCTCGTAGGGCTCCTCTGCACGCTGATCGCCTATCACGGCCGCCACCATCCCGACGAGCATCGCTGAGAGCTTGTGTTCCCACGCACAACGATCCGTCTTCCTAGACCCGGGCTCGTTCGTCGAGCAAGACCTTCTTGAGTTCGGTCTCTCGGCCCGGCTCCAGGATGGCGAGCACCTGGTCGCCGGCGCGGAGCTCGGTCGAGCCGACGGCGATCTCGGCCTTGCCCTCGCGCATGACGGAGATGAGGCGCGTGCTCTCCGGCAGGCGCAACTCCTCTACGCGCTTCCCTTCTGCCGACGAGCCCCGCTTGATCTCGACCTCCACGATCTCGAGGTTCTCCTTCCGGAGCTCCAGCAGATGGACGAGCTCGTGTTGCGGCACCTCGTGCTCGATGAGGGCCAGGACCATGTTGGTGGCCGACACCGTGGGAGAGATGTTGAGGAGGTCGAAGTGCGGCTCGTTGCGGGGGTCGTTCACGCGCGCGATCACCTTCTCGACGCCGTACTTCTCGCGCGCGAGCTGGCAGATGATGATGTTGTCCTCGTCGTCTCCGGTGACGGCGACGACGATGTCGGGCGGCCGGGTGATTCCCGCACGCTCTAGCACGAAGAGCTCGGTGCCGTCGCCGTAGACGGCGCGGTGCTCGAACTCCTCCTCGAGCCGCTCGAAGCGGTTGCGCTCCTGTTCGATCAGAGCCACCTCGTGGTTGAGGCCGAGCAGGGTGCGGGTAACGCTGACGCCCACTTTCCCGCCGCCGACGACGAGCAGGAACATCAGGCCTTCTCGCTCCCGAGAGCCGAGTCAGTCAGCGCCTCGATCGCGGTCCCCGTCGGGGAGACGACGTCGAAGCCGCGCCCGGAGTAGAACTGCGCCCGCGCCGGGTCGAGGATGCGCGCGGCAACGTGCGGGACCTCGTAGCGGAGCTTCGCCACCTGGGCCACGACGATATTCGTGTTGTCCCCGTCCGTCGAAGCGATGAGAGCGTCGGCTACAGCGATGCCGGCGTCCTCGAGCACACGGATGTCGAGCGCGTGACCGACGTGGAACTCGCCCGGCCAGTCTTCTCCCAGGCGGCCAAGAGCCTCCTCGCTCTCGTCGAGCGCAACCACCTCCCATTCCGCCTTCTGCAGGCGCTTGGCGAGAGCGGAGCCGACGCGGCCGCAGCCGACGATGAGGGCCTTCATCGGCCCAAGCCTAGCCTTCCAACACCCCCTGTGGATACGTGATCACCATCACCTCGCAGGAAGCCCGGCGAAGCACGTAGTCCACGGTCGGGCTGAAGAAGCGGGACTGCCGGCGCCAGCGCGGTGAGGATCCGAGCAAGATCAGGTCGACGCTGTCGCTCGAAGCGCTCTCGACGATCGCCTCGCCGATGGCGCGGGCGCGGACGATCTCCCCCTCGACCTCGACGCCGTGCTCTGACGCGAGGAGCCTGGCGTCGGCGAGCGACGCCTCGGCGCGCTCCTCCTGGTCGAGAAGCTCCGCATCGAGCGGCATGTCGAGCGGGACGCGGATGACGTGTAGAGCCCGCACGGAGCAGGAGCGCTCCTCGGCGAGCCGGATCGCGGTGGCAAGTATTTCCTCGCCGATCGGGCCGAGCTTCAGCGGGACGAGGATGCTCCGATAGACGCCCTCCTCTTCTGGAACAAGATCGGCTTCCGCCGGCTCCACCTGTTGCAGCAGGCGCGCGTTCTCGCTCCTGCGCACCAGGACGAACACACCTGCTCCCACCGCGAGCCAGATCGGCCCGGCGATGCGAGCGGCGTCATGGGTCACGAGGGACGCGATCCAGAGCGCGAAGGTGAGGGGAGCGCCGAGAAGCGCGGCCACGGGCACGCGTACGCCCCGAATGCTCACGTTCCCGCGGACCCGGAACGGCCGCGCCAGCTCGGGCTCGCTGAAGCGGAGCCGGATCACCGCCAGCTGGGCAGCCGTGAAGGCGATCAGCGCGCCGAAGCTGTACAGGCTCGCGAGGAAGCGGACCTCCCCGCCGGCGAAACTTGCCGCTACGAGAAGCGCCACGCCGATAGCCGCTCCGCTCGCGATCGAGACGGGCGCGATGAGCGTGCGCTGGTTCAGCCGCCCGAACGCGCGGGGAAGCATCGCGCGCTTCCCCATGGAATAGGCGAGACGGCCCGCGCCGGAGAGCGAGGTCGACACGGTGGCGATGAGGATGATCCCGCCGGTGACTCCGAGAAAGATGCGGAGCGAGTCCACGGCCCACGACGGCAGCTCTCCGCCGAACGCCTCTGAGATGCCGACGATCGGCGCGCGCAGCCAGGTCGTGCCGAGATCGCTCGCGTAGCCGCCCGGCCCGGCTGGATCGGGATGAGCCGGATAAGCCGAAATACCGATCGCGGCGATTGCGACCGAGACGGCGATCACCGCGCCGATGCCGGCGAAGACGCTCCGGGGAAGGGTCCGCCCCGGCTCCCTTGTCTCGGCGGCGAGGTTCGCGACGGTCTCGAGGCCCGTGTACGCGAGCGTCGCGAGCGCGAGCGAGAAGAAGAGCGCGTTCCAGGTCGGAGCGGTGCCGAGGTCGAGCCCGCGGGACAGCCCGTCGGTCGAAAGAAGGAGCGCGAAGCCGAGAACGATCAGGACGAGGTGCGAGACGAAGGCCAACACGGCGATGAGCACCGCCGCCCGGTAGAGCTGCGCGCGGCGGAACAGACGCACGACAGCGAGCGCGACAATCACACCGATACCCGCGACGACGTCCCAGGGCTCGTCCGTGACCGCGTCCCAGCCGATGGCCGTGCCGAGGTAGTGCGGGACGAAGAGAGCCGCCAGGGCGATCACGATCAGGTAGTCGAGAAATAGCGCCCACCCGGTGACGAAGCCCGCCGGGTCGTTGAACGCCCGCCGGACGAACGTCGCTGCGCCGCCAGTCTCCGGAAGCGCGGCCGTCCCCTCCGCATAGGAGAGCGCAACCAGCATGAAGAGGAGACCGACTGCGAGCAGCACCCACGGCGTGAAGCCGAGCGCGTTCAGCGCGACGACGCCCAGGGCGATGTAGATCGACGAGCCGATCTCTCCGTACGCCACGGAGGCGATCGACCCCGCGCCGAGAACGCGGCTGAGACCCGGGAGTCGCTTGGCCACTTACCTCGACGAAAGGTACAGCCGCAGCCCGCCGGCGAGCACGAACAAGACGCCGAGCAAGAGTCCCAGCCCGCCCCCCAGCAGGGCTGTCTCGACGATCAGCGCGAGGCCGAGCGCGACGAGGAGGCCGGAGAGGACCAGCGTTGCGCGGGCGCGGGTTCGCCCTCTCACGCTGCGCGGCGCCCGGCGGCCAGGAGCACGCGGCAGGGGCTGGCCTTGAGGACGTAATCCACGGTCGCCCCGAAGATGGCGGTGCGCCGGCGTGCGGGACGCCGCGGGGCGCCCATGACGATCAGCTCCGCGTTCCGCCGCTCCGCTTCCTCGACGATCGCCGGGCCTGCCTGCCGGGCACGCACGAGCCTGGTCACCGCGCGCACCCCATAGGCCTCCACGAGCGCGCGGGCCTGCTCCAGGATCTCGTCGGCGACGGCCTCCTCCTCGGGTGTGATCGCGTCGAGCGGGCGGTCCAGCGGCACCTCGATGACATGGACGATGGCGATCGTCGCCCGCCGCTCGGCTGCCAGGCGCGCGGCGGCTATGAGCGCCTCCTCGGACTCGTACGAGCGCACGGCGGGGACGACGATCGTCCGGTACTCGAGCTGCAGCGCCGGCCCGAGGACGAGCGCCGGCGCCCGCAGGGTCGTGGAGAGCGGCTGACGGACGAACCGCCGCCGGTACACGAAATAGAAGGCCAGGCCGAGCACGAGCCACCCGAGCCCTGACCAGCGTGTCGCGGGCTGCTCGATGACGATTACGACCCACGAAAGGCCGGTGCCGAGCCCGCCGAAGAGCGCGAACAAGGGCCAATCAATCCCGCGCCAGGAGAAATTCGGCCGCGCGCGGTAGACCGTCTCCTCGTCGCGGCGCCGCACGCGCAGGGCGATGATCGCCGCGTGCGCGACCGTGAAGGAGAGCGTCGCGCCAAAGGAGTAGATCGTTCCGAGGAAGTTCGTCTCCCCGGGGAGGATGACGACGATCGGCGCGAGGCCGGCGAAGATGACGAGGGCGAACCACGGCGTCGCGAAGCGCCTGTGCAGCCTTCGGAAGGTGCCCGGAAGCTGCCGGTAGCTGGCCATCGCGTACGTGATCCGCGAGGCTCCGATTACGCCGGCGTTCGTGGCAATGAAGAGGATCGTCGCGGCGAGGATGCCGACGTAGATCTCCAAGCTCCTGAGTACGGCGCCGGAGATGCCAAGGTTCTGGACGACGCCGAGGACCGGATCGTTCGCGAAACCGGTTGGCGGCTGCTCGCCGAGCACCGTCTGGAACTCGCCCCGGATCAGCTCCACGGGCATGGCCGAGAGCGCGATCAGCGGCAAGGTGAAGTAGATGGCGAAGACGGCCGCGGCGATCAGCTTGTAGGCGTTGGGGACGGTGCGCGCAGGGTCGCGGGCCTCCTCGGCCAGGTTCGAGACCGTCTCCACCCCCGTGTACGCGAGCATCGCAACCGGAATGGCGAGGAAGAACTGGCTCCACGTCGGCGCCTCGCCGAAGTGGACGTTGTCCACGAGGATGCTCGGACTGAAGGCCAGCACGAAGCCGAGCAAGACGAGGAGCACCTGGGTCGCGAAGTCGACCACCGCCAGGACGACGTTCACACGCGTCGACTCCTCGATCCCGACGACGTTGATCAGGACCAGTACAACGACGACCACGATCCCACCGACGACGTCCCATGGATTTTCCCGGAGCGGCTCCCAGAAGACCGAGAGGTAGTGGGGCACGAAAAACGCCGAGATGGCGATCGTCGCGACGTAGTTCAGCATCTGCGCCCAGGCCGCCAGGAAACTGACCGTCTCGTTGAAGCCGTGCCGGGCGAAGCTGGAGGAGCCGCCGGCCTCGGGGAAGCGGACGGTTCCCTCCGCATACGTCGCCGCCGTCGCCGCGAAGAAGAGACCGGCGATGACGAAGACGACCGGGGTCAGGCCGAGCGCGTAGAGCGCAGTGACGCCTAGGGCGTAGTAGATCGACGAGCCGACGTTGCCGTAGGCCGTGGCGAAGAGTGCCGGCGTGCCAAGGACGCGTTCAAGGCCTTGCCCGCGCCGGCGCCGGATGACGCCGCGTTGCCGCCGTGCGACCACCGCGGGGAATCTATCGTCGCGAAAGGATTACGCCGCTGCTGAGGATAGGGTGCGCCCGTGCTCAGGATCACCGTCGGCGACTTCGAGTTCGCGGCCCGGCTCGAGGAAGAGAGGGCTCCGAACACGGTCGCTGCCCTGCGCAGGCTGCTCCCGCTGGAGAGCACGCTCGTCCAGGCGCGCTGGAGCGGCGAGGCTGCCTGGGTCCCGCTGGGCTGGGAGCTCGAGCTGGAGATCGGCCCGGAGAACGCGACGTCGTACCCCGGCCCTGGGGAGCTCCTGTTCTATCCGGGCGGGCTGTCGGAGGTCGAGATCCTCTTCCCGTACGGCGCCACGTCCTTTGCGAGCAAGATGGGACAGCTGGCCGGAAACCATTTCGCGACGATCGAGGCTGGAAGGGAGCGGCTCGCCGAGTTGGGGAACGCAGTCCTCTGGGGCGGCGCGCTCGAACTGCGCATCCAGGAGTCCTAGAGAGGAAAAAGCGTCCCTCGTTCGAGAAGACCGGCGGGCCGGCGCGAAGCCGGCCCGTCGATTCTCAGAAGACGCGGGCTAGGCCCGGTAGAAGAGCCAGGCGTCTTTCATCCGCTGCGCCTGGCCAGGCGTGAACTCCGTGTAGCAGCTGTCGAAGGAGTAATCCATGTAGTTATGGATCGGATCGAGCCCGGGCGCCGAACACGTGTCCTTTCCCTCCGGACAACCCGACGTCGGCGTTTTCTCCGCCGGCGTATCGGCGACGAAGTCACCCGTGACGGTGCAACCGCCGTAGAAGGTGTGCTCGAGGTTCACCCAGTGCCCCACTTCGTGGGTGGCCGTCTCGCCCTGGTCGAAGCGCCCGGCATAGCGGTCCGACGTGCCCGGCATCGACTCCCAGTCGATGACGACGCCGTCGAGATACCCCTGCGACGGGCTGGTCAGGATCGATGGCAGATAGGCCCAGCCCAAGTACGCTCCCGCCGTCGTCGAGTAGAGGTTCAGCGCGTTCGCGCCGCCCTGGCGGAGCGTCCTCTTCATGTCGTGCTCGGCGCCGCCGGGTCCGGCGTAGAACCACTTCGCGTTGTCGGTACGCGTGACGCCGGCGAGTTCGAAGGTCAAGCCCGTGTTCGCGCCGCCTTCGCCACCCGCGAACGTCCGGTTTAGCACGCGCATCTGGGCAGCAATCTGCCGCCCGGTGAGGTTCCCGGTCGCCCCGTCGCTGACGACGTGGAAGTACACAGGTACCGCCGCCTCGAAGCTCGCGCCTGCCTTGCCCTTGGCCGAGGCAGGCAGGTCGGCGTGCACTTCGCCGAGGTCGGGCTCGCGGACGATCCCCCCTCGCCCGACGATCTCGGGCGCGTCTGAATTGCAGTACCAGACGTTTGCGCTCAGCGCCCCACGGGCTGTGGCGCCGCTCGCGGGCCCGACTGTCGCGGCGGCGTAGAGCGCCAGACCAAGCACCGGCACGAGGACCAGCTTGGCTCTCTTCATATCCCCCTCCCTCTCCCTGTGTTCCGAAATCGCGACGGGCCGGTCAGGCCCGGCCCATCAAGATATCGCTTTACGGCACTTGCGCCTACGCGTTAGCGGCCGATCGAGGCAACGCGGGCGCGCCAGGTTCCCCGCGGTGCCTCGACGACGACTTCGTCGCCGACTTTCGTCCCGATCAGCGCCTTCCCGAGGGGGGAGTTTGGGGAGACACCGCCAACGCTCGAGATCTCGACGTCCATCGTCTCGCCGTCATCTCGATCGATGGTGACCCGCGAGCCGACTGAGACCTTGTCGCTGGCGGCCGCCGCTTCCTCGTCGATCAGCACCGCCCCCTGCAGGCGGTTGCGGAGGATCCTGATGCGGCGCTCCAGAAGTCCCTGCTCGTTCTTTGCAGCGTGGTACTCGAAGTTCTCGGAGAGGTCCCCAAAGCCGCGTGCGGTCTTGATC
>Ga0209887_1000009_pt1 | contig 52655 bp, 50 predicted proteins | sample GWRWN1_30_40_FD_187230 | JGI IMG/M metagenome (GOLD analysis project Ga0209887, IMG submission 187230) | Riverbed sediment microbial communities from areas with no vegetation in Columbia River, Washington, USA - GW-RW N1_30_40 (SPAdes)... | ecosystem: Environmental > Aquatic > Freshwater > River...
GGGCGCCCGCCCGAAACCCAGGCGAGCCTCCCGAGGGAATCATCTAGAGAGAGCCGAAAGTGCTGCGCACTTTCGGCTAAGTCGCTCGGCTAGACTGGCTCGGCAGGCCGATCGGGGAGCTAAATGGCTGAAAGCAAGACCAAAAAGAACGTCGGCAAGATCGTCGAGATCAGGGGTGTGGTCATCGACGTCGTCTTCCACGAGCAGCTCCCGGAGATCTTCCACGCGCTGCGCATCCAGGTGCCCGAGGAGGGCGGACGCCCCGCAGTCGACCTGATTGTGGAAGTGCAGCAGCATCTGGGCAATGACCGCGTCCGCGCCGTGGCGATGGACGCCACCGACGGCCTCTCCCGCGGCATGGAGGTGGAGGACACCGGCGCGGCGATCTCCGTCCCCGTCGGCGACCCGACGCTCGGGCGGATCTTCAACGTCCTCGGCGCGCCGATCGATCAGGGGGAGGAGCTCAAGGGCGAGGAGCGCTGGCCGATTCATCGCCCCGCACCTCAATTCGACGAGCTCGAGCCCACGATCGAGGTCTTCGTCACCGGCATCAAGGTGATCGACCTGATCGCGCCGTTCGTCAAGGGCGGCAAGATCGGCCTTTTCGGGGGCGCCGGTCTTGGCAAGACCGTCCTCATCCAGGAGCTGATCCGGAACGTCGCCCAGGAGCACGGCGGCTACTCCGTGTTCGCCGGGGTGGGGGAGCGCTCCCGCGAAGGCAACGACCTCTGGCTCGAGATGACCGAGTCCAAGGTCATCGACAAGACGGCACTCGTGTTCGGCCAGATGAACGAGCCGCCCGGCGCGCGCTTGCGCGTCGGTCTTTCCGGCCTGACCATGGCCGAGTACTTCCGCGACGAGGGCCGCGACACCCTCCTCTTCATCGACAACATCTTTCGCTTCGTCCAGGCGGGCTCGGAGGTCTCGGCCCTTCTGGGCCGTATGCCCTCCGCCGTGGGCTACCAGCCCACGCTCGCCACCGAGATGGGGCAGTTGCAGGAGCGCATCACCTCGACCCGCAAGGGCTCGGTCACGTCCGTCCAGGCGATCTACGTCCCCGCGGACGACCTCACCGACCCGGCGCCGGCGAACACCTTCGCGCACCTCGACGCCTTCATCGTCCTCTCGCGCTCCATCTCCGAGAAGGCGATCTACCCCGCGATCGACCCACTCGATTCCTTCTCTCGCGCCCTCCAGCCCGGCATCGTCTCCGATGAGCACTACGAGACGGCGACTCGCGTGCAGGAGATTCTCCAGCGCTACAAGGACCTCCAGGACATCATCGCCATCCTGGGCATGGACGAGCTTTCGGACGAGGACAAGGTCATCGTCCAGCGGGCGCGCAAAATCGAGCGTTTCCTCTCCCAGCCCATGTTCGTCGCCGAAGCCTTCACGGGCCGCCCCGGAAAGTACGTCGAGGTCGACGACACCATCCGCGGCTTCGCCGAGATCCTCTCCGGCAAGCACGACGATCTCCCCGAGCAGGCCTTCTACATGGTCGGGACGATCGAGGAAGCCGTCGAACAGGCGAAGGGCATGTCGGGCGAAGAGGAGCAAGAGGAAGAAGCCGAGCCGGAGTCAGAAGCCGAGGCGGCGTAAGCCGTGGCCGCCACGGAGAACGGCCAGCGGACGTTCGACCTCTCGGTCGTCACGCCCGAGGGGACGGCCTTCGAAGGCGAGGCGCAGATGCTGATCGTGCCCGGCGCAGCCGGAGAGATCGGCGTCCTTGCCCGCCACGCTCCCCTCGTGGCGATGCTGAAGGCGGGGGAGATCAGGGTGCGCGCGCAGGGAGAATGGCAGTCCTTCGCCGCCGGGCCCGGCTACTTCAAGGTGCAGCAAGATCGCGCCATCGTTCTCGTCGACGACGCGGTGCGTGCTGAGGAGATCGACGTCGAGCAGGCCCGGCGTGAGGTCGAGGAGGCGCGGGCCCTGCTCGAGCGAGCGGACGCCGGCGAGGAGGGAATCGACCGCTGGCACGCCGAGCAGCGTCTCCGCCACGCCGAGAACAAGGTCGCCGTCGCCGGCAAGTGACGAGCCGGTTACCCGCGTCTTAAGAAGCTTTAAGACATCGCGCCATCGCTTGTGCGTCCCCTTGAGGTCTCGCTAGCGTGGACCTCGTAGTCGATCCCAAGGAGGCCGATGATCTACACGCTCATCCGCTCGCTCGTGAAGCTCGAAAGCGGCCGCTACTGCCGCCGCTGTGGGGCGTCCATCTCGCCGCACGACGTCTTCGGCGTCGGCGAAGGGGTCTGCGCGGGTTGCAGGCAATAGCGAGCCAGGAACACGCCGCTCGGTAAGCTCCCGTCTTCGCAGGACGGGAGTTTTTTCTTAAACGGAGGAATTGGTGGAGCTGAAGGCATACGCGCCAGGGATCTATCCGCGCTCCGACGCGCTCGTGCAGGCTACGCGTGACCTCGACCGCGGCCGGGTCACGCAGGAGGAGGTCGACGGGCAGCTCGAACGAGATTTCCGCGAGCTCGTGACCGTCCAGGAACAGTCGGGGCTTGCGCTCCTCTCCGACGGGATGCTCGCGTGGCAGGATCCCTTCAGGCCGCTTGCTGACCGCTCCGACGGCCTTGATGCTCGACCGCTGACCCGCTTTCTCGACACGAACACGTTCTACCGGGCGATCCTCGTCGAGGGCGAGCCGCGCTTGCGAGAGCCGGTGCCGGCCCCGAATCTCCCCGCGGGGAAGTGGCTCGCCACGTTGCCCTCGCCGCGCGCCTTCGCGCGGGCCACGGGAGGGGAGGCATCTCCCCAAGCGCTCGCTGCGAACGTCCTCGCGCCCCAGATCGAGGCCTATGCGCAGGCCGGCTGTGCCCTCGTCGTCCTCGCAGACCCCTTCCTGGCCCGGGAAGGAGGCGTCCAGGAGCTGCTCTCCTCGCTGGGCGAGCTTCCGCAGCAGACTCCGCTCGCGCTGCAGCTCCCGTTCGGTGATGCGAAGCCGGTTCTGGCCCAGCTGGTTGAGGCCCCTGTCGCCGCGATCGGGGTCGACTTCTATGCGACGAGCGTGGACTCCGTCCCGGAGGAGTATCCGAAGGAAATCATGGCGGGCGTGATCGACTCGCGCAGCTCAGCGCTCGAGAGCCCGACGGAGATCGCCGGCTTCGTCGAGCAGCTTGCCAAGCGCAAGCCGGCAGGGTTGTCGCTGAGCGTGAATGGCGACCTCCAGTTCGTCCCGGAGCCGATTGCCCGCGAGAAGATCGCGCGCCTCGGCCGTTCCCAGACCGCTCTCCAGGAGGCAGTATGAGCGACGTTCGTTTCCCGACCCGCGAGATCGGCAGCCTCGGCAAGCCGTCCTGGCGCGTGAAGACATTCGCCGGCCGGCCGCTCGAGGAGGGCGACATTGCTCAGGCGGAGCAGTGGGGTAAGCGACTGGAAGTCGAAGGGTACGAGCAGCTCGTGGAAATCCTTCGTCGCGGAAAGTTCGACGAGGGAGAACTTTCCGCGATTGACGACTGGGCGGCGATCTACGCGCTTCGGCTCCTGGAGAGAGCCGGCCTGGACGTTGTCTACGACGGCGAGCAGAGGCGCACCGAGATGTACGACCACGTGGCCGCTTTCGCCCGTGGTTTCGAGCCGCGGGGGACAGTCCGCTCCTTCGACAACAAGTACTACGTGAAGGCGGCGATCGTCGAGCCGCCGTCGGTGGAGGGGCCGCAGGACGTCGAGGAGTTCGAGTTCGTTCGGGCCCACACCGACCGCGTCGTCAAGGTGCCGCTGACGGGTGCGTACACGATGGAGGATTGGTCGTACGACGAGCACTACGCGCACGAGGGCGCCCTGGGGGCCTCCGCGGAGCGCCGCTACGAGGCCCGCCGGCGGTTCGTCTCCGACGTGGCCACGAACGTGATCCTCCCGAACGTCCAGGGACTCGTGGAGGCAGGCGCTGAATGGATTCAGATCGACGAGCCCGCCGCGACGACGAAGCCGGACGAGGTCCCGCTCGTCGTCGAGGGCTTCAACGAGGCCACGCGTGGAGTCGAGGCCAAAAAGAGCATGCACATCTGCTTCTCGGACTACAGCGCCCTCTGGCCGGCTGTCCTCGAGCTCGACGACTGCCTCGAGCTCCAGCTCGAGTTCGCGAACCGCGATTCACGCGAGCTGGGGACGCGCGACGACGACCGCCCGGGCTACGCCGAGACGCTTCGCCTCTTCAAGGAGCACGGCTATCCGAATGTCGGCCTGGGCGTGCTCGACATTCACTCCGACTTCGTCGAGCCGGCGGAGCTCGTCCGGGACCGGATCCTCTACGCCGTCGACGTGCTCCGCGACCCGGAGCGAATCCAGGTGAACCCCGACTGCGGCCTGCGTACTCGGAGCTGGGACGTCGTCTACGAGAAGCTCGCGAACATGGTGCAGGGCACGCGACTAGCCGAAGAGGTCCTCAACCGGTCGTCCGCCGTCGCGGGCGGCATCTAACCTCCAGCTTCCTCCGAAGGAGAGAGCTGGACCAGAATTTCGGCAAGAGCGCACCCTTCAGCCTGGGGGTCGAGGAAGAGTTCCAGATCCTGAACCGGGAGAGCTACGAGCTCGTCTCGCGGATCGACGAGATTCTTCTGGCCTTCGAGGGGGATGAGAAGGAGAAGCGGGTCAAGGCTGAGCTCCTCCAGTCGGTCGTCGAGGTGGCGACCGACGTCGCGGGAACCGTGGGCGAGGCGATGGCCGACCTCCACGACCTACGTCGACACCTGCGTGACGTGGTGGATGAGACGGATGCGCTGATCGCGTCCGCGGGGACGCATCCGTTCTCTCGCTACGAGCACCAGGAGGTCACGGACCGACCCCGCTACCTCGATTTGATCGAGTCCATGCGCTGGGTGGCCGAGCGCGAGCTCATCTTCGGGCTGCACATCCACGTGGGGCTGGCCTCGCCGGACAAGGCGATCGCGTGCTCGAACGCGCTCAGGACTTACCTTCCCGAGCTCCTGGCGCTGTCGACGAACTCGCCCTTCTGGCAGGGCCGGGCGACGGGGCTCGCTTCCACGCGGGTCAAGGTCTTCGAGCCGTTCCCGCGTGCCGGCCTCCCGCCTGCGTTGGCGTCGTACGAGGAGTTCGAGCTGCTAGTCGAGCGCGGGATCAAGACGAATTCCTTCGAGGACTACACGTACATCTGGTGGGACCTGCGGCCGCATCCCCGCCTCGGGACGATCGAAGTGCGTGTCTGCGACGCCCAGACCCGGATCGAGTCCGTGGCGGCGATCGCGGCACTCGTGCAGAGTCTCGTAGCCACCTTCGCGGCGGCCTTCGACCGGGGCGAGAACCTTCCCATCGAGCCGATCACGCTCGTGGCCGAGAACAAGTGGCGCGCTGCCCGGGACGGCCTCAACGCCAAGCTGATCGATCTCGCGACGGATACCGAGCGGTCGGCGCCCGAGGCCGTGCGCGCGCTGGTCGAGTACGGCCGCCCCGCCGCCCGGGAGCTCGGCTGTGAGCGGGAGCTCGACGAGATCGAGCCCCTGCTTGCTCGCGGAAGCGGCGCCGACGAGCAGCTCCGGATCTACCAGGAGACCGAGAGCCTCCTCGCGGTTGCGAGGTGGCTGAACGAGGAAACCGTGAGGACGCTCTAGGCCGCTCGACCGCCGCGGGCTTGGTTATCCTCCCCTAGTCGCCGCTCGGCGACTTTTCGTATGCGAACGACGCTCAAGCGAGGCACGGGACGGGTTGGAGAGAACGGGCACGGAACGATGCCCATCACCTCCCGGACGCCCGTCACGCGCTACCGCGCCCAACGCCGGGGGCCCCTCCGTCTCATCGGCAAGATTCTCCTCTGGGCGTTCATCGTCCTCCTCGTGGCGGCAGGGGCGCTCGCCGGCGGCGCCTGGCTCTTCATCAACCAGAGCGTCTCCGCGGTGCGCGCGCACTCTCGCGAGGTGAAGGAGGCACAGGACGAGCTGGCCGTGGCGAAGCCGCACGAGCCCACCGTCGCGCTCGTCCTCGGGTACGACCGGCGCACGCATGGCGTGGACGCCGGCGGTGGCTCTCGCTCGGACACCCTCATGCTCATCCGGGCCGACCCGGACAAGAAAGTGATCTCGATGCTCTCGTTTCCCCGCGACCTGGTAGTCGACATCGCCGCGTGCCGAGGAACCGGGGCGTTCCGCGGCCGGATCAACGAGGCCTACACGTACTGCGGCCCGAAGGGCGCCCTGAAGACGGTCAAGGACCTGACGCACGTCCCCATCAACTACATCGTCACCGTCAACTTCCAGGGCTTCACGAAGATCGTGGACAAGCTTGGTGGTGTCTACATGGACGTCGACCACCGCTATCTGAATGACAACTCGAGCGGCGGGCCCACCTACGCCACGATCGACGTGCGCCCGGGCTACCAGCGCCTGAACGGCAGGAACGCGCTCGACTTCGTTCGCTTCCGCCACACCGACTCGGACCTCTACCGCGTTGCCCGTCAGCAACAGTTCGTGAAGGCGATGAAGCAGCAGGTGTCGGGGTTCTGGTCGCTCTCGAAGATCCCCGGGATCGTGAACACGATCACCGACAACGTGGAGGTGGGTGTCGGGGGCGGCAAGACGCTCGACGTCGGGACGCTCTACAGCTACGCGAAGCTCGTTTATGGGCTCCCGTCAGGAAACTTCCAGCAGGTGCAGATCCAAGGAATCACGGGCTACAACGAGCTCGCCGCCCCCGAGTCGTCTGTCAACGACGCGGTCGATGCCTTCCTCAGCCCGGACGTGAAGGCGCCAGAGAAGGCGGCCACCGCCGCGCTCGGTCGCAAGCCGAAGCGCGACACCGGGCCGCCGCCGTCCGAGGTCACGATCGAGGTCTTCAACGGGAACGGGATCGCGGGTGCGGCGGATGACGCCGCCTACCGCCTCTCTCAGCGCGGCTACCGGGTCGTGAACAGCGGGAACGCCGACAACTTCAAGTACTTCGAGTCGAAGATCTTCTACGACCCGGCGAGTCCCGACGGCCAGGCCGCTGCGAAGCACCTCGCGGATCTCTTCGGCGACGCGCAGGCTCTCCCCGTGGCGACCGGCGTAACGCTGACGACCATGCTTCGCGTCGTCGTGGGCCAGACGTTCCACGGGACGCTCTCTCCCGTCCCTCGGGACGAGACGCCCCAGCACAGCCCGCCCGCGATCACGAAGGACTCGACGAGCGCCGAGCCGTACGTGCGCGCTGCCAGGCGAAAGGTCGACTTCGACCTCTTGCTGCCGACCGTCAGGGAACAGAACTCCTCACTCGACACTGTTCTGCCCGGTCGGGCCTACAAGGTCAGCGGACATTCCGCCTTCCGGCTCACGTACCGCACGGCGGGCAACGAGTACTGGGGCATCCAGGAGCTCGGCTGGGCGGACCCGCCGATCCTCGACGGAGCGAGCGTGACGCAGACGATCAAGGGACGCCAGTACTTCCTGTACTTCAGCGGCTCGAAGCTCCACCTCGTGGCGTTCCAGCAGAACGGCGCCTCCTACTGGGTGGTCAACACACTCCTCGACCGGCTCTCGAACGAGACGATGCTGGCGATCGCCAAGGGCCTGCGCCCGCTGGGCTCCAAGTAGCCGTTATTACACTCCAGGAAGATGCCTGAGCCTCTCGGAGTCATCGGTGCCGGCTGGGTTGGCCTCGTCACGGCCGCCTGCTTCGCCGACCTCGGCCACGACGTGGTGGTGCGCGACGTGGCGCCGGAGCGAATCGCCGAGCTCGAAGCGGGCCGCGTCCCGATCTACGAGCCGGGTCTCGCAGAGCTCATCGACCGCAACCGCGACCGCCTCCGCTTCACGCTCGACCCGGAGGAGGTCTTCGCAGCCGCCAGGATCGCCTTCGTCTGCGTGCCGACCCCCCCGACTTACACCGGGGAGGCGGATCTCTCCGCGGTCGAGCGGGTGCTCGACGAGCTGCCCGAGCTGGCCGAACGGGCGATTCTCGTCATGAAGAGCACCGTTCCCGTCGGAACCGGCGAGCGGCTGCGCTTCCGGCTCGACAGCCGCTCGCTTGCTCACGTCGGCTACGTGTCGAACCCAGAGTTCCTCGCGGAGGGGACCGCGCTCCGCGACTTCATTCACCCCGACCGCGTGGTCATCGGCGCATTCGACGAGACGGACGGGAATGCCGTCGCCGCGCTCTACGAGCCGATCGACGCGCCGGTCGTACGGGCCGACGTCGCCTCCGCGGAAATGATCAAGCTCGCTTCCAACGCCTTCCTCGCCACCAAGATCTCCTTCATCAACGAGATCTCGAACGTCTGCGAGGAGACGGGCGCAGACGTCTCCGTCGTCGCCGGGGGGATGGGCCTCGACCGGCGGATCGGCAGCCTGTTCCTGCGGCCCGGTATCGGCTACTCGGGCTCGTGCCTCCCGAAGGACGTCTCTGCGCTCAAGCAGCTCGCCGGGAACTCGGGCTACCACTTCCAGCTCCTCACAGCCGTCATCGAGGTGAACGAGCTCCAGAAGCGCCGGGTCATGGGGAAGCTCACGAAGCACCTAGGCGGCCTGCGGGGGAAGACGATCGCGATCCTGGGGCTCGCCTTCAAGCCGAACACGAACGACCTGCGCGATGCACCCAGTCTCATCCTGGCGCCGCGCCTGCTCGCCGAGGGAGCGGAAGTGCGGGGCTGGGACCCGGTCGCGCTCGAGGAGGCGCGCGCGATCATGCGCGGCGTCGACCTCCGCTCGACGCTCCTCGACGCAGTCACCGGTGCGGACGCGGCTGTGATCGTCACCGAGTGGGACGAGCTCCGCGACCTCGCGAAGCCCGAGATCCGCGACGCCATGCGCAACCCTCTCATCATCGACGGTCGCAACCTGCTCGACCCGGACACGGTCCGGGCCGCCGGCTTCACGTACGAGTCGATGGGGCGAGCCTCCTCGGATCTCAGGGCGCTGCCCGAGACTGAGGAGCCCGACCCCGAGCCCGAGCTCCAGACCTGAGGTAGTGGAAGCCATCATCCTGGCAGGCGGCAAGGCCGAGCGGCTCGGCCCGGCCGCGGAGGGAAGGCCGAAGCCCCTCGTCAGGGTCGGGGGGCGTCCGCTCGCGGCCTACCAGGTGGCGGCGCTCGCGGAGGCCGGCGTGGAGCGGGTCCTCGTGAGCTGCGCCGCCGGCCAGGGCGCACTCTTTCTCGCCGAGCTGGGCGGAATCGGCCCTGAGATCGTCCCGGTGGAAGAGCCCGAGCCGTTGGGGCGCGGCGGCGGGCTCCGCCTCGCCGCGCAGGAGCTCCGCGAGGGCGAGGCGTTCGCCCTGAACGGCGACGAGCTCGTCGACCTCGACTTCTCCGAGCTCCTCGGCCGCCACCGCGACGCTCCCGTGGCTGCGACGATCGTAGTCGTGCCCTTTGAATCGCCCTTCGGCGTCGTCCAGCTCGGCGACGGAGATCTCGTCACGGGCTTCGAGGAGGCTCCGCAGCTTCCGTACTGGGTCAGCTGTGGCGTCTACTTCCTCGGCGCGGAGGCGCTCGAGCGCCTCCCGGAGCGAGGAGACCACGAGCGGACCACGTTTCCCGAGCTTGCGGCCGAAGGAAAGCTGGCCGCTTTTCGCCACGAGGGCCTCTGGCTGACGGTGAACACTCCCAAGGATCTCCGGCGAGCCGAGGAAAGCATCGCGGGAGGAGGCTTGACTCGAATCGGCCCGCTGCGGTAGGACCGCCGCGATGCGCGGGATCTCACCCAACCTCCTCGACCTCGATCGCTTCGCTGTGGACGCGAAACAGGTCGACAAGCCGTGGGGCTACGAGCTCATCTACGCCTCCACCGACCGCTACTGCGGCAAGGTCATCTTCATCAGAGGCGGCGAAGAGCTGAGCCTCCAGTTCCACCGGGAGAAGGACGAGACGCTCTACGTCCAGTCCGGTCGCGTCGAGTTCCAGATCGGCGATCCCGGCAAGTCGGTGGACACGGAGGTCGTCGGCCCGGGCCGCGCCTTCCATCTCCAGCCGGGCACCGTTCACCGCCTGCGCGCCATCGAGGACACGGTCGTTCTGGAGGTCTCGACGCCGGAGGTCGACGACGTCGTCCGGCTCGAGGACCGCTACGGGCGAGCAGACCGGCCCGCGTAAGTACAGCGTAAGTACACTGACCCGCGGCATGGCCGCAACCGCACCTCGGCATCACGTCAGGGATCTCGCCCTCGCGCCGGCGGGCGTGACGAGGATCGAATGGGCCGATCGGCAAATGCCGGTGCTGGCCGCGATTCGGGAGCGCTTCGAGAAGGAGCGCCCCCTCGAGGGCTACCGCATCTCCGCCTGCCTCCACGTGACGACCGAGACCGCCAACCTCGCTCGGACGCTCCAGGCGGGCGGCGCCGACGTCCTTGTCTGCGCCTCGAACCCACTCTCGACACAGGACGACGTCGCCGCGGCTCTCGTCAGCGAGTACGGCGTCCCCGTCTTCGCGATCAAGGGCGAGGACGACGAGACCTACTACGCCCACCTCACGGCCGCCCTCGACCATCACCCGCAGTTGACGATGGACGACGGAGCCGACGTCATCGGCGTCCTCCATTCGGAGCGCCAGGATCAGCTCGGAGAGATCGTCGGCGGCACCGAGGAGACGACCACCGGCGTCATCCGCCTGCGCGCCCTCGAGCAGGAGGGCCGGCTCGGCTTCCCCATCGTCGCCGTGAACGAGGCGAAGACGAAGCATCTCTTCGACAACCGCTACGGCACGGGCCAGTCGACGATCGACGGGATCATCAGGGCGACGAACGTCCTCCTGGCTGGCCGGCGCTTCGTGATCTGCGGTTACGGCTGGGTCGGGCGCGGGGTCGCTATGCGCGCCCGCGGCATGGGTTCCCACGTGATCGTCACCGAGGTCGATCCAATCCGCGCGCTGGAGGCGCTCATGGACGGCTTCGACGTGCTGACGATGGAGCGCGCCGCCGAGGTAGGCGACATCTTCTGCACCGCGACGGGCGACAAGCACGTCCTCTCGGCAGCTCACTTCGAGCGCATGAAGGACGGCGCGATCCTCGCCAACACGGGTCACTTCAACGTTGAGATCGAGATCCCGGCGCTCCGCGAGCTGGCCGTCGAAACCCGTATCGCGCGACCGTTCGTGGAGGAGTTCCAGCTCGCGGACGGTCGGCGCCTGTACCTCCTGGCGGAGGGCCGACTGGTCAACCTCAGTGCCGCTGAAGGGCACCCCGCCGCGGTGATGGACATGAGCTTCGCGAATCAGGCGCTATCGGCGGAGTTCGTCGTCGCCCGGGCGGGAGAGCTCGAGCCCAAGGTGTACGACGTGCCCGAGGAGATCGACCGCGAGATCGCCCGCCTCAAGCTCGAGACAACCGGTGTCGAGATCGACGAGCTGACCGAGGAGCAGGCGCGCTACTTGGCTTCTTGGGACGAAGGGACCTAGCCGGGCCAAGCCCGGCTGGTACGCCGGTCGGCCCGGAGGACGAGGCGTGAAGGCGATGGTGATGGCGGCCGGCCTGGGGACGCGCCTCAGGCCTCTGACCGACTTCCTCCCCAAGCCGATGATGCCCGTGGCCAACCGGCCGGTCCTGCACCATCTCCTCAATCTGCTGCACCGCCACGACGTGCGCGAGGTTGGGATCAACGTGCACGCCTTCCCCGAGCTCATCCAGGCGTACTTCGGAGACGGCTCGAGCCTCGGGATGACCATCGAGTGGTCGCACGAGGAGGAGCTCCTCGGCACGGCGGGCGGGACGAAGAAGCTCGAGGAGTTCTGGGGCGGAGAGACGATCCTGATCACGTCAGGGGACGGCCTCCACGACGTCGACGTGACGGCGCTGCTCGGCCATCACCGCCGGACGGGAGCACTGGCCACGCTCACGGTCAAGCCGGTGAGCGACCCCAGCGCCTACGGCGTCGTGATCCTCGATCGAGATACGCGCGTCCGAGGTTTCCAGGAGAAGCCGACGCGGGACGAGGCCCGGTCCGATCTGGCCAACTGTGGGATCTACGTCATCGAGGCCGAGCTGCTCGATCGCCTTCCTGCGGACACATTCCACGATTTCGGCACCGACGTCTGGCCCGCGCTCGTCGCGGCGAACGAGGAGGTCTACGCGTACACGACGATGGCCTACTGGAACGACGTCGGCGACCTCGACGAGTTGAGGAACACCATCCTCGACGCCGTGCTCGGGCACGTCCGGGTCGAGATACCCGGGGAGGAGATCGCCCCTGGCGTGTGGGCCGAGAAGGGCTGCAGGATCGCCGACTCAGCCCGGATCGACGGTCCGGTCGTGCTCGGGCCGGGCGTCGTCATCGAGGACGGTGCGCAGGTACGCGGGCCGGCCGCCATCGGCGCGGACTGCCACGTCGGCCAGGGGGCCGCGATCAGGAGCGCGGCGCTCCTGCCGGGCACGGCTGTCCCGGACGAGGGGCTCGCCATCGCGGGGATCTTCGGGGATGCGTCGAAGCTCGCTGACGCGGTGCTGCGGTACCCCGCGGCCCGCTGAGCCCTACAGGGCTCGCGGGCAGCAACGTTGCAAAGTCGCCACTCTCGACGCGCCACATGCGCGACTTGACCCGCTATCCCACCCCCGGGGGTGGGTGTGGACTCGAATCGCAGAGGCTTTCGGCTCCTCGATCTCCTCGTCCCGGAGCGGTGCGCGGCGTGCGGGGCCGGGGAACGGATCGTCTGCGCACCCTGCCTCGCCGGGTTGCGTCTCCTCCGCGGCCCGCTTTGCGCCCGCTGCGGCGCGCCGACGGCCTGGCGCGTCGACCGCTGCGCCGAGTGCGCGGGACGCAGGCTCGCGTTCGTCTCCGCCCGTGCGGCGGTCGCCTACGACGGGGCTGCGCGCACGCTCGTGACCGCCTGGAAGGAACGCGGGCGGAGACGGCTCGCACCCGTTTTCGCCGGCCTCGTCGCCGAAGTCGTGCCGCGTCCGCCGGTCGACGCCCTCACCTTCATCCCGCCCGACCCTGACCGTGGCCTCTGGCGCGGGCAGAACCCGGCGGAGACGCTGGCGCGGCTCGTCGCTCTCGAATGGAAGCTACCGGCGGAACCGCTTTTGACCAGGCGTCGGCAGGTGCGGCCGCAGCGTGGCCTCGGTCGCGGGGCACGTCGCGCGAACGTCCGGGGAGCCTTTCGCGCGACCGCTGCGCCGACAGTCGTCGCGTTGATCGACGACGTGTACACGACCGGGGCGACCGTGGGCTCGGCGGCGACCGAGCTGCGGCGAGCCGGCGCCCGAGCGGTCCACGTCGTCACCTTCGCGCGGGCGGTTCGGTGGTGAGGCCGCCCGCGGCCGATGAGATAGATTCAGAGCTTCCCCCACGAGGAGGCTCTGGTGAGACTTCAGGTCAAGGGCAAGAACGTCGACGTGACCGACTCGCTCAAGGACTACGCCCTCCAGAAGCTCGGGAAGCTCGAGAAGCACTTGAACGACGCCGCCCGCCTCGAGCTCGAGCTTCAGGTCGAGAAAAATCCCTCGATCTCCCAGAACCAAGTTGCAGAGGCGACGATCTGGACGAAAGGCCCGGTGCTCCGCGCGCGCGAGAGCTCCACCGACATGAAGGCCTCGATCGACCAGCTCGTGGAGAAGCTCGAGCGGCAGGCGCAGCGCTACCGCGACAAGCGGCGGCGCGGCCCCACGAGGGGAAACCACGACCAGGGAGTCGAAGGGATCCCGATCGTGCCGTCGGAGGAGACCCCCGTGATCGTCAAGACGAAGCAGTTCGCGATCAAGCCGATGACGCCCGAGGAGGCCGTTCTCCAGCTCGAGCTGATCGGCCACGATTTCTTCGTCTTCCAGAACGCCGACACAAACGAGGTCAACGTCGTCTACCGGCGCCGCGACGGGAACTACGGCCTCATCGAGCCCCGAGTCACCTGAGCGGAGACATCAACGACCCGCGCACGTTTCGCTGGGTCGAGGCGGGAATCTCCGGCATTGCGCGTGCGCGGGAATGGGATGCGGTCGCGGCCGCGCGCTCCGAGGCCAAGGGAGACGAAGCGGTGTTCGTCTCGCTGGCGGACGGGCGCCTCATCGGGCTCCACGGGCCCGAGGACGCCATGGACGCCGCCGCGCGGGCGCTCCGGGGCGAGCTCGAGCCGCCTTACCGGGCGCTCACTGTCCGGCGCGAAGGAGACATGTGGGCTGTCGGCGCTGTTGCCATCGAGGTCGCCGAGTTCCCTGCCGATACGGAAGGGGAAGAGTTGATGTTGACCGTCACGCAGGAAGGAGAGCGGGCGCTGGAGGTAGACGGGAGGCCGACCCTGGAAGGCATCGACGCCCTCGAACGAGCCGCTGGCGACCGCTACGACGCCTACGTGCTCCGGGCGACGCGGCTGGACGAGCGTCTCTGGGAGATCGGGATCGACCCGCTGTGACGATCGCTACCCTGTACTGATGCCCCAGAACTACGGTGCACTGGAGCGCGTCCTTCGCGTGGGCGAAGGGCGGCGCCTGAAGAAGCTCGCCGAGCAGGCGGCGTACATCACGTCGCTCGAGCCCGACTTCGAAGCCCTGTCCGACGAGGAGCTCGCCGGCAAGACCGTCGAGTTCAAGCAGCGGCTGGAGAACGGGGAGGACCTCGACGAGCTCGTCTTCGAGGCCTACGCCGCTGTCCGCGAGGCCGCCAGGCGCTCGCTCGGCCTCCGTCCGTTCGACGTCCAGCTGATGGGCGCGATCGTCCTCCACGAAGGCGACATTGCCGAGATGAAGACCGGTGAGGGAAAGACCCTCGTGGCGACCATGCCTCTGTACCTCAACGCTCTCGAGGGAGGCGGCGTCCACCTCGTCACGGTCAACGACTACCTGGCCAAGCGCGATGCCGAGTGGATGGGGCCTGTGTACGAGCAGCTCGGCATGCGGGCGAGCAACATCCGCAACATGATGCCCTTCGACGAGCGCAAGGCCGCCTACGAGGCGGAAGTCATCTACGGGACGAACTCCGAGTTCGGTTTCGACTACCTGCGCGACAACATGGCGACGTCGCTCGAAGGCACCGTCCAGCGCAGCCACGCGTACGCGATCGTGGACGAGGTCGACTCGATCCTCATCGACGAGGCGCGCACGCCGCTCATCATCTCCGGCGAGCCGGAGACGGCGGCGAAGACCTACTACGACTTCGCGCGCGTCGTCCGCGCTCTGAGAGGCGTCCCGGCCAAGTTCGTCCCTAAGGGCATGGAAAAGCCCGAGGACGACGCGGACTACGAGTACGACGAGAAGTTCAAGACCGTGTCGCCGCGGGAGACCGCCATCGAGACGGTCGAGCGCGCGCTCGGGATCGAGAACCTCTACGCGCCCCAAAACGCGCAGCTCGTCAATCACCTCGCCCAGGCGCTCAAGGCCGAGTCGCTCTACCAGCGCGACGTCGACTACGTCATCCAGGACGGCGAGGTGAAGATCGTCGACGAGTTCACCGGCCGGATCATGGAAGGCCGGCGCTGGTCGGAGGGGCTCCACCAGGCCGTCGAGGCGAAGGAAGGCGTCGCGATCAAGGAGGAGCACGTCACGCTCGCGACGATCACGCTTCAGAACTACTTCCGCCTCTACGAGAAGCTCGCCGGCATGACCGGTACGGCCAAGACCGAGGAGAAGGAGTTCCAGGAGATCTACGACCTCTCCGTCGCCGAGATCCCGACCAACGTCCCCGTCGTCCGGGACGATGCCGACGACTTCATCTACAAGACGAAGGAAGCGAAGTACGACGCGGCCATCGAGGACATCAAGGAGCGCCACGAGAAGGGCCAGCCCGTCCTCGTCGGCACGATCTCGGTCGAGGTCTCCGAGCACCTCTCCCAGCTCCTCACCCGGCAGGGCATCCCCCATGACGTCCTGAACGCGAAGCAGCACGAGCGCGAGGCGGAGATCATCATGGGCGCCGGCGAGCCCGGCGCAGTCACGATCGCGACCAACATGGCCGGCCGCGGGGTCGACATCAAGCTCGGCGAGGGAGTCGTCGAAGCGGGGGGCCTGTATGTCCTGGGCACCGAGCGCCACGAGGCGCGCCGCATCGACAACCAGCTGCGCGGCCGCTCGGGGCGCCAGGGCGATCCGGGCGAATCCCGCTTCTATCTCTCCGCGCAGGACGACCTCGTCCGGCTGTTCGCGGGCGACCGGATCTACAAGATCATGGACCGCTTCAACCTGCCCGACGACGAGCCGATGGAGCGCAAGATCCTCTCGAATCAGATCGAGAACGCACAGAAGAAGGTCGAGGAGCAGAACTTCGTCTCGCGCAAGAACGTCCTCAAGTACGACGACGTCATGAACGTCCAGCGCCAGGTGATCTACGAGCAGCGCCGGCGCGTTCTCGAAGGCGAGGACCTCTCGGAGGACATCGGCGACTGGATCGACGAGCTGATCGAGCGCGTCGTCGTGGAGCACACGGCCTCCGAGTACCAGGAGGAATGGGACGTCGACAGCCTCTTCAAGGAGATGGCCGACCTCTACGACCCCAAGATCCAGCCCGACGAGTTCGACCTCGGCGTGACGCAGGCCGAGCTGATCGGCGAGTTCCAGGACGACGCGCGCGACGCGTACGAGGCGAAGCAGGAGGAGCTCGGCGCCGAGCTCATGCGCGAGATCGAGCGGTTCCTGATCCTCCAGATCGTCGATCTTCGCTGGCGCGAGCACCTGGACGCGATGGACTACCTGCGCGACGGCATCCACTTGCGCGCCATGGCCCAGAAGGACCCGCTCGTCGAGTACCGGACCGAGGGCCACGCGATGTTCGAAGAGCTTGGGCAGATCATCCGCGAAGAGGTCGTCCGCTATCTCTTCCACGTCGAAGTAGAGCCGCAGGCTCCCCCCGACTTGGAGCAGCCCGCCGGCCCAGGGAATCGGCCGGACGGCGGCGGGAACGGCGGTCTCACGTACGAGCACGAGTCGCTCGCCGGCGCCGACGCCATCCAGGCTGCCGGAGCGGGTGACGGTGTGCGGACTGCGGGGACCACCGCGGGGGTCGTGGGCGCGGGCGCCACCTCGGTCGCAACCGGCCAGCGCACGGTCCCAGACCAGGAGAAGGTCGGCCGCAACGACCCCTGCTGGTGCGGATCTGGGAAGAAATTCAAAAAGTGTCATGGAGCGTAGGGTTGGCCGACCGCGCCGCCCTCGAACGGGAGATGGAGGAGATCAGGGCCCAGCTCGACTGGGTCCGTGATTACCTTTGACCCGGACGCCCTGAACGCCCGGGTAGCGGAGCTCGAGCAGTCGATGGGGGCGCCGGGCTTCTGGGACGACCAGAAGCGCGCCGCGGCGATCTCCTCGGAGCATGCCCGCCTGGCGAAGCGGCGCGACCGTTACGACTCGCTCTCTGGTGACGCCGAGGATCTCACGCAGCTTCTCGAGCTGGCCTCGGACGACGGCGACCTCGACGACGTCGAGGAAGCCGTCAACGCGCTGAAGCGGCAGCTCGAGCGGGTGCAGGAGGACGCTCTGTTCTCGGGCGAGTACGACGCAGGCGATGCGGTCGTGTCCATCCACGCCGGCGAGGGCGGCACGGACGCGCAGGACTGGGCCGAAATGCTGCTGCGCATGTACCTGCGCTGGGCTGAGGCACGGGGCTACCAAACCGAGGTTCTGGAGGCCTCGCCGGGCGAGGAGGCGGGGCTGAAGTCGGCCACCTTCACCGTCTCCGGCGACAATGCGTACGGCCTGCTGAGGGCGGAACGCGGCGTGCACCGCCTTGTGCGTCTCTCGCCCTTCGACCAAGCGCACAGGCGGCATACCTCGTTCGCCCAGGTGATCGTGAGCCCTCTCCTCACCGATGAAGGCGGCATCGAAATCGACGAGTCGGATCTGCGCATCGACACCTACCGGGCGAGCGGGGCGGGCGGCCAGCACGTCAACAAGACCGACTCCGCGGTGCGCATCACTCACCTTCCGACGGGGATCGTCGTGAGCGTCCAGAACGAGCGCTCACAACTCTCGAACAAGAACACGGCGCTCAAGATCCTCCGCAGCCGGCTCGCCGAGCTCGAGCAGGAGCAAAAGGAGGAGGAGCTGGCTCGCGAACGCGGCGAGGTGATGACGACCGGGTTCGGCAGCCAGATTCGGAGCTACGTCCTCCACCCGTACCAGCTCGTCAAGGATCACCGCACCGACCTCGAGGAGGGAAATACGCAGGCCATCCTCGACGGGCGCCTCGACGAGTTCATCCAGGCGTATCTCCTGAAGCAGGCGGCCGCCGGGAACTAAGCGGCTAGAGATCCCAGGCATTGCGAAGCCGGGTACGCCCGGCAAAGCCGCCGCCAGGATCGCTAGCGGAGAAGTCGCCCGACCAATGCGGTAGACTCCGGCCCTCGTAGCCACCTAAACCGGCGCGCCCGCCCAGGGCGCCCCCCGCTTTCTCATCCGGTGCAGGAGACCCAGCTCACACACGTCCACGACGCCCCCGAGGCCCCGGCGCAGACCGAGGTAAACGGCGAACCCACGGCCGCCCCGACGCCTACCGGAGCGCCGATGATCGTCTTCGAGGGCGTCACGAAGATCTACGAGCCGCACGTCGTGGCGTTGCGTGAGGCGTCGTTCGTGATCGAGAAGGGCGAGTTCGTCTTCCTGGTCGGGCCGTCGGGGTCGGGGAAGTCGACGATCATGCGCCTCCTGCTCAAGGAGCTCGACCCGACGAGCGGACGCATCATCGTGGGCGGCCGCGAGCTGGCCCGCCTCAAGAATTCGAAGGTTCCGATGCTGCGCCGGAACATCGGCTGCGTCTTCCAGGACTTCAAGCTCCTCCCCAACCGGACCACGGCTGAGAACGTCGCCTACGCCCTCAAGGTGCAGGGCGAGTCGAAGCGCGACATCCGCGGGAAGGTGCCGGAGGTGCTCGCGCTCGTCGGCCTCTCCGGCAAGACGAATTCCTTGCCGGACGAGCTCTCCGGAGGTGAGCAGCAGCGCGTCTCGATCGCGCGCGCGTTCGTCAATCACCCGCCGCTCCTGATCTGCGACGAGCCGACGGGGAACCTCGACCCCGACACGTCGGTCGGGATCATGCAGCTTCTCTACCGCATCAACCGCACGGGGACGACCGTGGTCATGGCCACCCACGACCGCGAGATGGTCGACAAGATGCGGAAGCGGGTCATCGCACTCGAGGACGGGACGGTTATCCGCGACGAGCGCCGGGGCTCGTACGCTGAATGACCCGCACGGCAACGTTCACCGGTTTCTGGGCGGCTGCAAAGCGTCGCCATCCGTCGTCCTCGGTCGCGCACAGGCTGTCTAGCCTGCACGCTCCCTGCGTCCGAGGCTGGCTCGCTTTTCGCGCGCCAGAATCCCGGCAACGTCACCGGACGGATCATTCATGAGGACGAAGCTCTTCTTCAGCGAGGCGGTCCGCTCCATCGGGGCGAACATCTCGACGACCGTCGCCGCCACGATGACCGTCCTCATCGGCATGTTCCTGCTCGGCCTCTTCATCGCCCTCTTCTCCTGGGTCAACTCCTGGACGGATCACGTGCGCAAGGACGTGATCGTCAAGGTCTTCTTCGTGCAGGAGGCGACGGAGCAGCAGATCAACGGCGTCCAGTCGAAGCTTCTCACCTTCCCCGAGACGAAGAGCGTCGTCTTCATCTCGAAGGAGGAAGCGCTCAAGAGGATGAAGGCGAAGTACCCGGAGCTGACCCAGAACCTCTCGTCGAACCCGCTTCCTCCGGCCTTCGAGGCCACGCCCAAGGACCCGGATCAGGTGAAGGCGCTTGCGGACAAGCTCCAGCCCCTGCCCGCGGGAGTCGACAAGGTCGACTACGCCGAGAAGAAGACCCAGCGCATCCTGGCCGTCACGAACGTGATCAAGTACATCTTCCTGCTGGGCAGCCTGATTCTCCTCGCCGCCTCGACAATCCTGATTGCGAACACGATCCGCCTTTCGATCTTCTCGAGGCGGCGCGAGGTGGAGGTGATGAAGCTCGTCGGTGCCTCGAACTGGTTCATCCGCGGGCCATTCATGCTCGAGGGCCTCATCTGCGGGCTGATCGGCGCGCTCGCCGCCGTGGTCCTCCTCGTTCTCGCCAAGAAGTTCGCGCTGCCGGTGATCGAGGGCCGAAGCACGACCTTCAGAGAGGACGACGTGCATGCGCTGAGCTTCCCGCTCGTCGCGATCATCCTGGTCGGCGTCAGCCTGCTGGTCGGGGCCGCCGGATCGGGCATCACCCTGCGCCGGTTCCTGCAGATCTAGACCGCCGGGCGCGCTCTATAATCCTCCACGCGGCACGATGACTCCTAGACGCGCGGCCGGCATCGCCCTCGTCAGCTTCCTGCTCGCGGCTGCCTTCGCGCTCGGTCTGTTCCTGACCGCACGGTCGCCGAGCATCCTCCCGCCCACCAGCGGGCAAACGGCTGCCCGGGAGTCGCAGCCACGGGCGATCGAAGAGGTGCGCGAGGCTCTCGCCGGCTCGTACTACCGGCCGGTCGAAAGGGCCGTGCTCGAGCAGCCGACGATCACGGGCCTGCTCCGGGAGCTCGGCGATCCGAACACGGATTTCCTCACGGCTGTCGAGTACGACTCCCTGAAGAGCCGCACGGCGCGCAGCTATTCCGGAGTCGGCCTCACCGTGGAACCCTCCCGCGCGGGCCTCGTGGTCACGTCCGCTCTGAACGGTCCGGCCCGCCAAGCTGGAGTCCGCCGCGGAGACATCATCGTCAGGATCGAGGGCCGGCCCGCCGGGAAGCTCACCTTCGACCAGGCGCTCAACCTGATCAAGGGTGAGAAGGGCACCGTCGTCCATCTGACCCTGCGCCGCGCGGATCACGGCCCCTTGCGGGTCACGGTCGTCCGGCAGGAGATCACCCTGCCGTCGCTTCGCGCTCGCCTGATCCGCTTTCACGGCGTGAAGCTCGGATACGTCAGGCTGCTCTCCTTCCCTGACGCAACGGCCGAGCGGCTCGGTCAGGCGACCGCGTCCCTCGTCCGCCGCGGGGCGCAGGGAATCGTGCTCGACCTGCGGGACAACCCGGGCGGGCTGCTCAACCAGGCGGTCCGAGCCGTTTCGATCTTCCTCGAAGAGGGCGTCGTCTGCACCGTCGCGGGCCTCCATCAAGAGGAAATGACGTACGAGGTCACCGGTAGCGCGACCTACCCCAAGCTGCCGCTCGTCCTCGCAGTGAACCGCGGCAGCGCGAGCGCCTCCGAGATCGTCGCCGCCGCGTTGCAGGATCATGAGCGAGCGGTCATCGTCGGCCGCCGTACGTACGGGAAGGCGTCCGTTCAGTCGATTCGGCCGCTCTCCAATGGCACGGCCCTCAAGCTGACGACCGCCATGTACCGCACGCCGGCCGGGCGGGACCTGACCGGCTACGGAATCCGGCCGAAGGTTCGCGTGGGCGACGATCCCCTCACCGACGTCGACGAAGCGCTGCGCACGGCAGAGCTGGCGCTGCTCGACCAGATCGCCGCCACTTAGCACGTTGGAGATCCTCGTAGCCGAGCTTGCCCGCCGCGGGAAGCTTCTCGTCGGCGATCCCTTCTTCGAGGCCGGCACGCCGGTCGTCGTCGACCGCAAGGGCGCCCGCGACGCGTCCGTCGGAGATCTTGTCGTCTTACGTCGACCCGGGCGCGGGCGCGCCCGGGTCGAAAGGAGCCTGGGACGAGCTGATCGAATCGAGGCCGTTCTCGAGGGGTTGTTGTGGCACGAGGGCGTGAGGCGGGAGCCGCCGCCGCTTCCCGTGGAGCCCGAGGGAATGGAGCCGGAGCGCGTTGACCTCCGCGACCTCCTTACCTTCACGATCGACCCGGAGACGGCGAAGGACTTCGACGACGCGCTCAGCTTCAGGGAGGAAGCAGACGGGATCCGGGTCTGGGTGCACATCGCCGACGTCTCCCGCTATGTGCCGGCAGGCTCCCCGCTGGATCGAGATGCCGCAGAGCGTGCGTTCTCGGTGTATGTGCCAGGCCGAGTCGAGCCGATGCTGCCCGAGCGGCTGTCGGCCGATCTCTGCAGCCTGCGGCCGAACGAGGACCGCCGTTGTGTCACCGTCGAGGTCCTGTTCGACGGCGGCCTCGTGCCGGGCAAGCCCGCGTTCTACCGCAGCCTCATCCGCAGCCGGGAGCGGCTCACCTATTCGCGAGCCGAGGCGGTTCTCGCGGGGAGGGAACGAGCGGACGACGAGCTGACGGCGGCGCTCCGTCTCGCCGAGCGGCTCGCGCTGGAGCTCCGGCGGCGGCGGTTCGCGCGCGGGTCGCTCCGGATCGAGACCGGGGAGGTGGAATTCGCCTTCGATGGAGAGGGGGGAGTCGAGCGGGCCTGGGTCAAGAGCGAGCCTCATGCGCACGCGCTGGTCGAGGAGCTGATGATCCTCGCGAACGAGGCCGTCGCCGCCCTGCTCGCTGGTCGCCGACGCGATGCGCTCTTCCGGGTCCACGAGCGGCCCGAGCCGCAGTCGATCGAGCTCCTCCTCGCGAAGCTCGCGGCACTCGAGGTGCCGACGCCGCCTGTTCCGGAGCGGCTGAGCCCGGACGAGGCTGCGAGGCTAGCAGCGCGGGCCAGCGAGCGCGTGGCCGAGTACACCGCCCAGTCGAGACGTGGGAAGAACGCCTTTCCGGCGCTCGTCCTGCGCTCGCTCAAGCAGGCGCGCTACGACCCGCGCAATCTGGGCCACTCGGGTCTCGCCAGCCGGGCGTACTGTCACTTCACCTCCCCGATCCGTCGTTACCCGGACCTCGTCGTCCACCGGTCGCTCCTGCGCGAGCTGGGTCTTGCCGACGAGCCCGTCCCGGAGGAGCTCGAGGAGCTGGCGGAGTGGACCTCCGAGCGCGAGCGCCAGGCCGCCCAGGTCGAGTACCGCGCGGACGAGATCTGCCTCGCCTGGCTGCTCGAGCGGCAGCTCTTCCATGCGGGGTGGGACGCGGTCCTCGACGGGGAGATCGTCGGCGCGATCGGCTCGGGTCTCTTCGTTCGCTTCGACGAGGTCTTCGAGGGCTACCTGCCGGCGCGGCGCCTGCCCGGCGACTACTTCGAGCTCGACCCGCTCGGAGTCTCGCTCGTCGGGCGCCGTTCAGGGCAGGCATACCGGCTCGGGGACGAAATCGCCGTCCGCGTCGAGCGCATCGAGAAGACGAGCGGACGCGTAAGCGTCGAGCCTGTGTAGGACCGGCGAAGAAAAGTGCGCTCTTTGCGACATCGAGTTCTGGATCCGCTTGCGATGACGACCCCCTTCGTCGTAGTGTCCCGCTTGCGCCGAGCACGGGGCGCGAGTAGGACGAAGCTTCACCGGTAGGCGGTAGGCGGAAGCCGAAGGTTCGCCGGAGAAGTGGACGAAAGCGACACCCGGCTCGGCGAGTTTTTGGTCCAATCCCTGACATGGCGGGCGGGACCAAGCTCATCGCGGACAATCGACGCGCTCGGCACGACTACCACCTGCTCGAGCGCTTCGAGGCCGGCCTCGTCCTCACCGGGACCGAGGTCAAGTCGCTCCGCCAGGGTCAGGCGACCCTCCAGCGGGCCTTCGCGGACGTGCGGGACGGCGAGCTCTGGCTCATCGGCGCCCACATCCCCGAGTACGCGCAGGGGAACGTGGCGAACCACGACCCCGACCGCGACCGCAAGCTGCTCCTCCGCCGGCGCGAGATCGACTCGCTCCTCGGCAAGGTGCGCGAGCGCGGCCTGACGCTCATCCCGACGAAGCTCTATTTCAAGAACGGCCGCGCGAAGGTCGAGATCGCAGTCGCGCGCGGAAAGGAAGCTCGCGACAAGCGACGCGATATCGCCGATCGGGACGCGCGCCGCCAGATCGAGCGGGAGCTCAAGAGCCGGCGCGCCTGAAGGTGGCGGCATGCACCGCCGCCGCGAGCGCGAGGAAGCCGGCGGCCGACCAGAGCACGACCGCGCCGTGGGGATCCGCACCTGTCCCACCCGAAGCGAGCCAGACCACGAGGATGGCCGCGCCGACGGCGCTCCCCACAGCCACGGCGAACGCGACGCTGCGCGCAGCCGCCGTCCTGGCCAAAGTCCACTCGAGGAGCGCCACCGCCACGAGCGCGGCGCCGAGGAGCTGGGCGTAGAAGACGGGGCGGGGGAGGGGCAGGCCGAAGAACTCGAAGAGCCCGTCCCAGCTCGCCGCTAGGAAGAACGCCGCCAGAGACCCGTTCGAGACGGCGTCGATGCGGAGGATGAGCGCTCGGGAAAGCCGTAGGGGACCGATGCGCACGGCTATACTTTGTTCTATCTGGGGGGCGACCTGGCTTCGACGTGGTCGGTTCTCCGGAAGAGCTGCAAGCCGAGGTCCCCGGTAGGCCTCGTAAAACAACCGGGAACAATGCAAGTGCGGATAACAAACTCGCACTCGCTGCCTAACTTCGGTTAGCTAGCGCGTCGCTCCGGTCTCGGCCCGTGGATCGGAATCCGGCGTCAACCAACGGGCTCGCTGCCTAGGGAGAGCCAATCGCCCGAAGCGGGACTCCAAAGGATGGCTAGCCCGTCGGTAGGTCGCCTGCGAACCGGCCGGCGGGCGAAATCCAAGCGCAGGACAAGCTTGTAGACGCTCTTTCCGGTGCGTCCGCGGACGCGGGTTCGATTCCCGCCGCCTCCACTTTCCCCGCAAATCGCGATGTTGGGTTGGAAACTTACGCGCGTACCGCCCCTATGAGCGGTGCGGCCAGAGATCCCCGGGAGTTTGGTGGCCCAGCAGTTTGAGAATCGCGTCCCACAAGTACGTTCACGCACGCTCTAGCCCACGGATACGTTTTCCTGGATGGGACGGGTCTGCTTGCTTTTCGTGCGTACTTGCGCTGGGAGTCGGGTGCGGCGGAGGCGAGTCCACGGCGAACGGTCGCCCATGCGTTGTCTCCGAAAAGAAGATGGCCTCCATCTGGGAAGTTCCGAAGGTGATCGCGAGCCCGCAAGACAACGGCTACGAGTGCGTCTACGCAGCCGACAATCAAAGAATCGTCTCGCTGGCGGTCAGGTCGTCCGGGGAGTTCGAGGCGGAGCGGGCGCGTTTCGAAGATCGGGGCTTTCTCTTGCCGCCACTCGAGCCTGTGGACCGGTTCGATGGGACAGCCAATGTCGACCCGCGCTACAACAGCCTCAACGTCATCGCCGGCGACTTAGTGGTCAGCGTCGAGCTCCTCGGGACCGAGCCCTGGGATCCGACCGAGCAGCTCGCGCTTGAGAAGCGAAGGGGGCAGCTGTCGGCCGGCTCTCGTAGCCCCAGCCGACTGGCCCGGCCAGCGGTTCGCGGGGACGCCGGGAAGCGAGCCTGCCCTCAGGCAGTGGACTCGTCCAACAGCTGCAAGAGCTCATGAGCTGCGAGTTCGATCTCTTTGTGCCGCCACTCGGCCGCTCTGTAATGGCAAGCGATCAAGCCGGTGCGGTGGAGGCGGCGGAAATCACCGTAGACGAAGGCGTATCGAGCTTTCGTCTCCTCCGAGGTCCCTTCCGTGAGACCGAGATGCCACTCACCACCCAGGAGTGCGACTTCAAAAATGCGTTCTCGTCGCGGGAGTTCGGTTGGACGTCGCCCCAGTCGCTGTTGAGGACGTACTGGCGACCCTGGATCAAGCGCTTTGCCCGCGCGATCGCCCGTTCGTTCACGGAGTAGTTGGCCACGCCCGGCAATTGTGACCGAGATACGAGTCGTAGCCGAGGCTCGGCAGAATCAGTTCTTCGGGGCCGCCCACCGGACAAGTGCTTCGGCCATGCGCTCCGAGCCCCTGCCGGCGACTCAGGAGCTCGGCGAGAGCCGTCGCGGCAAGGAGGGACCCCCCGAGGCTTAGACGCCTGTCGCCGAACGGCCAACCCGTGCGAGCAGTCGCTCGCTCAGCACGACGTCGTGCGGAAGCCGCCTCAGGTCGAGGGCGTCCACGACGACACCCTGCTGTCGGAGCACGTCGCTGAGATACGCCCAATGGGCGTGCTCTGCGTCCTCTTGCGAGAAACCGTCGGACGGCTCGTCGGGGCCGACGACCATGCGCGCCGTTTGTTCGATGTCTTCGACGGACGTCATAGCCCAGTTGTCCGGGTGCTGTTCTCGCCGAGAGTCACGGTCGCCCGCCTGGAAGGAAATGGGCGACGACCAGGTCCAGCCGCGGTCATCCAAAAGCAGCACGCGCCGACCATCCAAGAGCATGGCCTCATGCCGGGCCGAAAAGCTCGTCTGACGAGTATCGCCAACCCCCTCGGCGAGATCGACGGAGGTCACCAGGCGCGTGACTGCACTCACATGGTCATCTTCTACCTCATTCAGGGTCGAGCGGGTCGCTCACACCTGCTCCTCTCGCTGATGATGTGCACGTGGCCCGGGGACGCACCGCATGGTTGAGCCGAACCCGTATGGCTTCGCCTCTCTGAGGGACCGCGTCATGCTGCTCGTTGGCCTAGTCGGCCTCGTCGTGTCGGCCTGGCTTGCGTTCGCCTTCTACGTGGACACCGTCTTGGGTGACACCATGCGACAGGCGGTGGGCCAATCCCCCAGATCAGGAAATCCTGGTTGAGGAGAATGTCCGCCATCGGCACCACGGAAAGCATGGCCGAAGCAGGGCGCTTCGGCGAAATAACCTGCGCGGTTACCTCGTCCTGGTCTGTGGGCAAAGAGGAGATGTGGCGATAACCGGAGCAAGCGTTCTTGCGGCCATGCGGGTACGAATCTCTGACGCGGTTCTTATGGGCGACCTCACGGGCTTTCTTGAAGCGGCTGAATGTCGCGTGCGGAAGGTGGGTGAGGCGACCCTTGACGTCACCATGCCCCGCGCTCCGAGCGCTGAGCAGGCGCAGCGAGAGATCGACATTTACCTGAAGACGTGGCAGGCGATGCACCCCGGCTCTTACGCCCGGATTGTCAGCGAGGGCCGCGCAGACTCGCCCTAAGACGAATTTGGAGAAACGGAAACGCGCTCATATTTCGTTCAAGGGAGAGGGCTCCGATTGCACTTGCCTAAAGTGAAATCGTGAGCGGTACTCCGCCCCAGGATGAGAGGCTGCATGAGCGGCGATGTGAGTGTGGGGCTGCTGACTGCACCGCCGTGATTGAGGCGACTTGGGAGGAGCAGGATGCTGTTGAACACAGCGGACGCAATCTCTGGATGATCGTGCCCGACCATGAGCTGCGCGGCGCGCGAGAGGCCGTCGTTCTCTCGACGAACGAACGGTTCTCGGTGATCCTCGCCATCGAAGAGCACGGCCTGTCGGAAACGGACTGAGTAACCAAGGGTTCCGCCCGTCCTCGAGCAGGACGTGGGAGTAGGCGAGTGTCATCGACTTGCGAGCGTGACCGAGTTGCCAGACCAAGTCGGGACGAGGACGCCCGCTAGCGCTGGGCACCCGTGGTCGCAAGGAGGGTCCTCGACGGGTTCAACCTCAAAGGAGCCTCTCGAGTGGGTTTTCGTCCATGCTGACTTTCCCTATTGGTGACCGAGCAGCACGGGAGGGATGGATATGTCGGGCGCGATCGTGTATGTCGACATTTCGGATGTTCGTGAGGGAGCGCTCGAAGGGCTGAAGCCGGCCATCAAGGAGCTGGTCGACTTCGTCGATGCGAACGAGCCACGGCTCATCGCTTACAACGTTTACCTCAGCGACGACGGCACCAGGATGACCATCGTGCACGTGCATCCCGACTCCGCATCCTTGGAATACCACATGGAGGTGGCGGGGCCGGTCTTTCGCCAGTTCGTGGAGCTCGTCACGCTGTCATCGATCCACCTCTACGGCGAGCCAAGCAAGAAACTGCTGAAGCAGCTGCATGAGAAGGCACGATTGTTGGGGCGCGGCGCTGTGCTAGTGGAGGTGGAAGCCTTGCATGCAGGTTTCATTCGTTTCGCGGTCCACTGATGAGGGTGTGAGGGGAATCTTGCGCGGGTTCGATTCACGCCGCGTGCACTCTTTCCTTGGCGATGCCCGCGTGTGTACGTGCGGGTGCCTGCGGGTGTAACGTGGCTGGACCCCACGGAAGGAGGCGGTTCATGGCCGACACGCCCGACACGATTGTGCTGATCCACGGCTTCTGGGTGACGCCGCGAAGCTGGGAGGACTGGAAGGCTCGCTACGAGAGCCGCGGCTACCGCGTCCTGACTCCTGCATACCCCGGCTTCGAGGTGGAGGTCGAGGCGCTGAATGCGGACCCGACGCCCATCGAGGACCTCACGGTGCCGGCGGTCGTCGAGCATCTGGAGTCTGTCGTCTCGCAGATCGAGCCGGCGCCGATCCTGATGGGTCATTCGGCCGGTGGCGTCTTCATGCAGCTGCTGATGGATCGGGGCTACGGCGCCGCCGGCGTCGCGATCAACTCGGCGCCGACTGAGGGCGTCAAGCGCGTGCCGCTGTCACAGATCAGGTCGAGCTTCCCCGTCCTCAAGAACCCTGCCAACCGGCACAAGGCCGTCGGGTTCACCTTCGAGCAATGGCGCTACGTGTTCACGAACACGTTCAGCGAGGAGGAGGCGCGAAGGCTCTACGAGCGCTACCACATCCCCGCGTCGGGCCGCGTGTTCTGGAGCAGTGCGCTCGCGAACATCCATCCGGGGCCCGACGACACGCACGTGGACTACAAGAACCCCAACCGGGCGCCGCTGCTCTTCATCTCTGGCAGCGAGGATCACCTGATGCCCCCGTCGATCCAGCGCTCGAACGCGAAGCACTACAAGGCGGAGGGCACGATCACCGAGGTCGTCGAGTACGAGGGCCGCGCGCACCTCATGCCCTCGCAGACCGGCTGGGAGGAGATCGCCGACTACGCCCTCGACTGGGCGGTCGAGCACGCAAAGACACCGGCCACGGTCTCGGGAACGACGACGCGGTAGACGCACTCCCGGGGGCGGCAGGAACGTTACGCGGGTTCGATTCCCGCCGTCTCCACTCATCTCCGCATGACGGACGCGACCGCCGCCCGTGAAAACGACGGCACTATCCTTATCGTTCGCTCCTGCGATCCGGCCGAGAGGAGAACAGCGATGGCGGCGACCGTGCGTCGGTCCGTCGACCCGAACGTCGTACGAAAGTTCCACTTCACGCGCGAGATGATCGAGGGACCGGTCTACCGAAAGTACGAGAAGGCGATCCGGAAAGTTTGGAGCGTCGAGGACCTTGACTTCACACAGGACGCGAAGGACTGGAACCGGATCGACGACGAGCAGAAACGCGGGCTGCTCGGCGTCACCGTTCGCTTCCTCGCCGGTGAGCAGAACGTCACGGAAGAACTCGTTCCGATGCTCGCGGCCTCGCACGCCCTCAACCGGTTCGATTGGACCGTCTTCCTCTCGACGTTCCTGATGGAAGAGGCGAAGCACGCCGAGTTCTTCATGCGCTGGCACGACCGCGTCGTCGGTGTGCTCGAGCCGGAGGAGGTGGCACAGCACTTCCTGGTCAGGGGGAAGACGATCGACCCTAGCGGACGCTTCGAGGTGCGCGACGTTCTGCACGAGGCGCTGCCCTACTACGGCAGGAAGCTGATGGAGACGACGTTGGACGGGACCGAAGCCGAGATCGAGCGCGCTTTCGTTGCGTTCTCGGCGGCATACAACGCCTTCGTCGAGGGCGTCCTGACCATGCCGTCGTACGAGATCGTCATCGACACGACCAGCAGCTGGAACGCCTTCCCGACACTGCGAGAGGGCTTCCGGCTCATCCTCATGGACGAGGGGCGCCACATCACGTTCGGCACGTACGCGTGCAAGCTCCTGATCGAGAAGGATCCGTCGTATGAGGAGGAGGTTCACCGCGTGTTCGACGCGTACCGCGGGAACATCGTCGGCCTCGTCGAGTACCAGAAGGCTGTCCCCGGGCTCGATCTGAACAAGTACCAGACGATGAAGGTGCGGCATTACCGGAACCGTTGCCGGGAAATGGGGATCACTCCCGACGAGACGCTCATCGAGCAGATCCTCGACCCGTCGATCGACTTCGTCGTCGGCGTCGAGGCCGGGTAGGCGATGGCGGCGACAGCCAAGCGCTGGACGTGTGTGGAGGCGGGCTGCGACTACGAGCTCGTCGCCCCGGATGCAGCGTCCGCCATCGAGGGCGCGCAGCGGCACATTGCGGAGGCCCACTCGAGCTTCGAGCTCGAGGAAATGATCGAGGACGTGCTCGAGGATGTGCCGGCGGCGGAAGCACAGTCGAGGCGCCGCGCAGAAATCTAGCCGCCGGCGGCCGGGCCGCTTCGCGCCAGCCGCGCGGCTACAAGCTCCTGACCCGCCGCGTGCGCGGCGGAATGCCCGGTCACTGCAGCGAGGAAGGCGTCGCGCTCCAGCGCGTAGAGCTGGGAGTCGGCGAGAGCCGTGACCGTCGCCGTCCGCGGCACGTCTCGCAGAAGCGCGATCTCGCCGAAGCAGTCGCCCGCGTGTGCGGCCGCGTGCACGTCCCCGAGGTCGATGTCGAGCGTGCCCTCGCCGACGATGTAGAAGCGATCGCCGGCGAGGCCGGCGCGGATGACGACCTCGCCTGCCGAGACCGAGACCGGGATGAGGTTTGCGGCAACGCGCTCCTTCGTGGCGATGGACAGGGGTGCGAACATGGGCACGCGTTCGATGAGCTCGAGCTCAGGCGCGGGGGCAACCGTTCGGTCGAGCTCGCGGAGACGGCGGTAGCTCGCGAGCGTCAGCACAGGCAAGATCGAACCGACAGCGATCAGCGCAGGCCGCGGCCCGATTGCTTCGACGATCAGCGGCGCGACGATCGAGCCGACGGCGACGGCACCCATGGCCATCCCCCAGAAGACGCCCAGGGCGCGAGTGAGCACGTGATCGGGGATGATCCGCTGGAGGAGCGTGAAGAGCGCGACGTCCTCGACGCTGTTCGCGGCCCCGACGATCGCGAGCAAGACGGCGGCGGCCGCGAAGGCGGGTCGCGGGGCGATGAGCGCGATTGGCAACCCCCAGAGCACGAGCGCAAGCCCGAAGGGAACGGCGAGGCGTCTCCCTTTGAGCGTCATCGCTCCGAACGCGCCGAGCAGCCCGCCGATGCCGATCGCGGCGGTCAGATAGCCGACCTGGCCCGCGCTTCCGTGAAGAACGCGGAAGACGGCGACGACGATCAGCACGTTCAGACAGCCACGGACGAAGGCTTGTGCGACGCCGAGCGCGACGATGAGCCGAGCGTGGGGTGCGCGTGCAATTGCCTCGAAGCCGGCCAGGACCCTGCCGCGAGCGGTCTCGTCCTCGGACGTCGCGGTGAGCATGATCCGGCCCTCGACTCTCACACGCGCAAGAGATGCGGCCGCCGCGACGAGCAGGCCGCCGCCGACGATGAAGACGATGCCGACGTCTCCGAGCGAGACGAGAACACCCGCCAGCAATGGTCCAACGAGGGTGCCGACGCTCTCGACCGTCGACGTCGCCCCGTTGGATGCGATTAGCTCCTCCGGCGTTCGTGCCAGCGACGGCAACAACGCCTGCAATGCGGGCCGGATAAGCGTCGAGGAGACGCCGACGAGCGCGGCGGACGCGTAGACGAAGAACTCGGCGCCGGCGAAAGCCGCCGCCGCCGACGCTGCAAGGGCCGCGGCGCCCACGACTGTCATGGCAAGCAGAAAGCGCTCGCGGCGGAATCGGTCGCCTAGGGGAGCGGCCAATGGCGCAACCGCCGCCGCAGGCAAAAGGCGGACGAGACCGGCCAGCCCGACCGCAGAAGTTCCGCCGTGCTCATATGCGAACACGCCGAGCGCGACGAAGTGAGCCCACTCGGCCGCGATCGCTGCGCCCCATGCAAGCTGTACCCGCCGGACGTTGTCGTTGCGAGCGGCAGCTGCGAGCGCGGACACAACCTGACCGGGACGAACCACCAGCAGATTGAATCCGGTAGTTCAGACCGGCACAAGCAGCCGCCGCCTACCGGGCTGCAGTCGCGTGCTGATTGTCCGAGGCAGCGGAGTGATTCCCGCCGCCTTTCGCTGGGTCGTGTTCGATTGCGCGTGGCCCCTCAGAGCCTGCAGCGTCACGAAGTCGCGCTCGAGGGAACTACGGCGATTTGGTATCCGAGTCGAACCGGCCGCGCGTGTCCCAGCGCATCGGATCGAAGCCAAACGTCTCGACGAGGCGCTTGCGGGAGACGGCCTCAGCCGCGGCCCGCTTTTCGCTGTACGTCCAGACGATCTCGGAGGCCCGGCCGTCGGTCTTCTGGATCTCGAGTCCTTGAGGGTTTCGCCGTTCGACATATTCACACGCAAAGTCAGCGGCCTCGAGGAAGTTCGTGCTGTCGTAGAGGATCGAACCCTGCTGGTAGGTCGGCTCGTACACGATCTCGTGGACCCGATAGTTGGGTTGGCCAGGCGTCGAGGGCTTGATGACCGTCTGAAGGCCGGCGTCGAGTTCCTTCTTCGGCCCGAGGTCGAGGCCGTGCTGCTTTGCCAGAGCGACGGCGAGCGCGGGCCCGGAGAGAGAGCCCTGCGCGACGAGAATCTCACCGAGGCGGCGGCCAGGCCGCTCCCGCTGCTCGGCGAGCGCGCGCTCGAGCTCCGTTTCGCTTAGGAACCCCGTCGCTACGAGCAGTTTTCCGAGGGGACGCCATGCGCGGTCCTGGGCCTCGGGCTCCGGCAGTTGCCTTGAGGGCTCCTCCGCCTGGTGCTGTGAGTCGGTGGGCAAGGGCTCCTCGGCACCTTTGCTCGGCCGGAGCTCGACTCCGTGTTGCTCGGTCAGCGCCTGCGCGAGCGCGAGGCCCGTGACGGAGCCGTTGCCCACCAGGATCTGTCCCAGCAGGCGACCGGTTCGCCGCTGCTCGTCGAGCGCGATCTCCAGTTCCCTCGGGGTCAGAAGGCGCTTGTCGACCAGCAGCAGACCGAGCGAGCGCCAGGGAAAGTCAGCCTGATCCATCGCTTTCCCTATCGGCATGGGAACGCCTTGGAATGAGACTTCCGGGGATTGTTATGCCCGCGCGGTACCAAGTGGCGTACGTTGCCGGGGTGAGCTTCGCCGTCGCCGCAGACGCCTACGACCGGTTCATGGGGCGCTACTCAACGCGGCTTGCCCCAGGGCTCCTTGACTTCGCGGGGGTCCAGCGGGGGCAGCGCGCGCTCGACGTCGGTTGCGGGCCCGGCGCCTTGACCGGCGAGCTCGTAGCGAGGCTCGGCGCCGAGGCGGTGGCGGCCGTCGACCCTTCGGAGCCATTCGTGATCGCCGCCCGCGAGCGCCACCCCGGCGTCGACGTCCGGCGTGCCGCCGCTGAGGAGTTGCCCTTTCGCGATGCCGAGTTCGATGTTGCCTTGGCGCAGCTCGTTGTGCACTTCATGGCGGATCCCATCCGCGGCCTGGGCGAGATGGCGCGAGTCACCCGTCCCGGCGGGCTCGTGGCCGCTTGCGTCTGGGACCACGCCGGTCGGCGCGGTCCGCTCAGCTTGTTCTGGACGGCGGTTCGGCAGCTCGATCCTGGCGCCCGGGACGAATCGGAGCTCGCAGGGGCCCGGGCGGGGCACCTTGCCGAGCTGTTCGAGGCCGCTGGTCTCCAAACAGTCGACGACACCGAGTTGGCCGTCCGGGTGGAGTACGCGAGTTTCGACGATTGGTGGCAGCCGTTTACGCTCGGGGTCGGTCCTGCGGGTGCATATGTGGCCGGGCTCGACGCCGTCCAGCGCGAGGAGCTAAAGGAGTGCTGCAGGCAGCTTGCGCCGGCCGCGCCATTCACGCTCGAGGCAATCGCCTGGGCCGCCCGCGGCCACACCTAGCGCCTGGCTAGGCCGGCAGCTCGCCCGGCAGGCCGAAGAGGGGAAAGAGGGCGGGATCCGCAAAACCTGTTATTTCGACGATGGAGTTCCGCTCGAAGGTGAAGACCATGAGCCCGTACGGCTCGTAGACTCGCGCAGCACCGTTCCAGAGGTACGCTGCTAGCGCGGGCTGGCCGTTGGCTCGGGTGGGAAGGAGCGGAATCTCGTGGAGCCTTCCGTCCGCCGGGACGGTGACGAAAAACTCTGCGATCGCCCGACTTCCGCGGAACACGGCCGGGGACGGTGGCATTGTCATCACGGCGTCTTCTCGGAGAAGCGCGACGAGCCCTTCCATGTCCACGGCCTCCCAGGCCTCCACGTAGCGCCTCAGGAGCGACTGTTGGACGTCGTCGGGCGGCTCGACGAGCTCGAAACGAAGGCTTCCCTCCATGCGGAGCCGCTCTAAGGTCGCCCGCGCCCGCTGCAGCGCGCTGTGGACGCCCGCCGTGCTCGTTTCCAGAAGCTCACCGACTTCGCGCGCCGACCAACCGAGCACGTCACGCAAGAGGAGCACCGCTCGCTGGCGTGGGGGGAGGGTCTGGATTGCCGCCAAGAAGGCGAGCTGGACGCTTTCCTTGCCATCGTAGACGGCACCCGGGCCGGCCACGTCCTCAGGAACGTCCTCGAGCAGGCCGTCCGGGTACGGCGAGAGTACGAGCTCCTCGGGCGGGAGAGCGAAGGGGGCTGCGGCCGCCCGCGGAGCACTTCGGCGCCGCACCGCCATGGTGAGGCAGACGTTGGTGGCGATGCGGTACAGCCAGGCCCGGAATGAGCTTCGACCCCCAAATGTCCCGAGATGACGCCAGGCCCGCAGTAGCGTCTCCTGCAACGCGTCTTCGGCGTCGTGAATTGAGCCCAGCATGCGGTAGCAATGAACGTGCAGCTCTCGGGCGTACGGCTCGGTAAGGCTCTTGAACGCAGCCTCGTCGCCGGCCTGCGCGGCGACCAAGAGGGCTTCTTCAGCCAGGCCGCCGCGCGATCCGGTCGCCGCCGTCATGGGTCGAGGTTACTCCGGCATGGACGGCGGAGCGGCTCCGAGCTCCGTCCACGCAGGTGGAAGGAATGCGGCTCCGGGCGTGCCGCCGATGGCGATGTACTGGAACCCTTGCGGCCCAGGGACGATCCGCCGAAGCTGCGCGATCCCGACACGGGCCCAGGTTCCGGGCTCCAGCCGTCGCTCCTCTCCGTTGAGATGAAGGGTTGCCCACCCCGTAAGTGGGATGTAGACCTCTTCCTGCCCAGGATCGCCCTGGCCATCACCGTGATGGTGGTTCGGGTAGTCGCCGAAGCTCGGGGGCAGGTTGAAGACCTGCATTCCCCACGAGGTGACGCCGAGAGACGCTCGTGCCCGAACGACGAGACCTTCGTAGAACGTCTCCATCTCGTCCACCCGCTTGATCGTTGCGTCTGACATCTCGAACTCCTTTCCGGTTTCGCATGTCTCGACGATCAAGACTCGAGCTTGGGCGCGAACTCATCGGTCGGTGTCTCCTTCTCTAGCTCTCGAGCGTCGCGTACGCTGGGGCCGTGACGGACTACTACCTCGTTACGCGCGCGAAAGGCCCCGCCTGGGACCACTCGCGACGGCGGCGTGAGCAGTCCGGCTGGGACGAGCACGCGGCTTTCATGGATGCGCTCGTCGACGACGGGTTCGTTGTCCTCGGAGGGCCGGTCGGGGAAGGAGACGGCGAGGACACCTTGCAGGTCGTCGACGCCGAGAGCGAGTCCGCGGTTCGCTCACGTCTGGCGGAGGATCCATGGGGCGAAGACATGCTGGCCACAAAGAGCATCGAGCCGTGGTCGGTCTGGCTTCGCAGGGAGTAGCTTCAACTTGTAAAGCCCAACGCCGGGGAGTAGAGTCGCCCGATCCATCGGGAGGACGGGATGAGGAAGCTTCTGGGCGTGCTCATAGGGATCGCTGTCGCCGCGGTCCTGTTCGCCCCCTCAGCGGCGAAGGCTTCGCTAGAACGCGCGAACACGAGCGCGCGCACGCCGGTGGTGATGTTCCCGGCGTACTTCTTCACCACGCTGAAGATCACCGTTCACCAGCAGACGGTGGCGCCCGAGTGCCCGAGCTCCGGCTCCTTCCGTGTCTTCTTCCTGAACGACGAGTCGAGCGCCTTCTCGCTGGTCTGCCAGCAGAAGCTCCTGACAATGCGCTACCAGGCCAACCCGGCGAAGCCGATGCCCCAGCGCTTCAGCGACCAGAGGGGCGTGGACGTCCGGATCGAGAACTACGGGAAGACCGAGAGCGCCCCCTTCTACGAGCCCATGTACGAGGCGCTCGAGGAGGCCGGCTACGTTCGCGACAGGGACATCCGGGTCGCGGGCTACGACTCGCGGCTCACGCCCGACATGCGGAACTTCCTCAACCGGGCCAAGGGGCTGATCGAGGACACCTACCGTGACAACGGCAACCAGCCCGTCCACGTCGTCGGCCACTCGAACGGTCCCCTCTACATCCAGTACCTCCTCACCCACACCTCCCAGAGGTGGAAGGACAAGTACATCCACGGGTTCACGCCGTTCGCCGGCAACTTCCCGGGGCAGGGAATCCTGTACCCACTCTTCTTCACCGGCCTCGACGTCCGCGACTTCACGCTTCCGACGACGCCGGAGAGCGCCCTGAGCGGCGCCGAGATGATGCTCAGGAACCCGTCGAGCTACATGAGCGCCTCAGACCCGCGCATCTTCGGCGACCAGGAGACGGTAGTGGAGGACTTCTCCACCGGCGAGACCTACACGCCCGAGGACTACCGAGAACTCCTCGACGACGCCGGTCTGTCGTGGGCAAAGCCGATCGCGGACTACTACATCGGGTTCGTGGACTTCGCCGACCCCTCGGCGTTCCCGAATGTGGATGTCTACGCGGAGAAGGGCTCCGGAATCGAGACCGTCGTCGGGATCGGTCTGGACGACCTCTCGGTCGGTCAGGTCGTGGACGACTCCAACACCTTCTTCACGCGCGACGGCGATATCAACCAGGAGGACCTCACGAACGACGCCGTCGGCGTCTGGGGCGCGATGCCGTGCTTCCACTTCAGCCTCACCGACAACCCCGGCGTCGATCACTTCGCGCTACCGAGCGCCCCGGGGGTGCTCGAGCGACTGCTCGCCGACCTCGGGCGTCCGCGCTCTCACTGCCCGGCGTAGGTCGCCAGCTCCGATTCGGGTGACCGCCAGCCCCGGCGGGAGAACGGCGCGGTTTGCGCAACGGTCCGTTTCTCCACCTCGAGCTTCCGCGCCGGACATCTCCCGGCAGAGGAGTTGTCGCCGCTCGCAGCGCTCCTCCGGTGTCACCGTTAAGCTCGCTAAATGGCGAGCCCGGAGGCGCGGCTGAAGACCTTCTACGAGCTCCGTGCGAGGGAAGAGCCCGAGATCGACAAAGAGGGGGCGCTTCGGTTCCGGAAGGCGCTTCGCGCGGCTAACCTCTCGGCCGGAGAGCGTGTGCTCGACATCGGAGCGAAGTGGGGAGGCTTCGGCCAGTGCGCTCGCGGCATGGGCCTCGAGATCGACTACACCGGGCTCGACCTCAGCGAGGAGAATGTCCGAAAGGCGACTGAGTTGGGGCTCGACGTTCGCCTGGCCGACGCTTCGAAGCCCCTGCCAATCAATGACCAGGAGTACGACTGTGTCATCTGCCTGGAACTCCTCGAGCACCTCCCGACACCGATCTCCTTGCTTGCCGAGATCCGTCGTGGCCTCAAGCCGGAGGGGCGGGCTGTGTTGTCCGTTCCGAATCCGTACAGCTGGGTCGAGATCTACAGAGAGCTGTTTCGCTGGCCCGATCCTGAGGGGCACCTCAACGGCTTCACGACTCCGGTGATAGGGAACCTGCTGGCGCTTGCCGGCTTGCGGCTCGAAAGGAGGCTCGGGACCTCCGTGCAGATACCGAAGACGGCGCGATTGCTCTCGACGAACTCCATCCTTGCACGCTCGCGGATCTACGTCGCACGTAGGGCTGAGCGAGTCGTTTTCGCGGGACGCGAGCTTTAGTACCAGCGGCTTCCGCAAGGCCGTCCGGCTAGGTTTTCGCGGCCGCCCGCTCGTCGGCCACCCAGCAGGCGACGGCGGAGCGCGACCGCTCGATCATCTCCTCCTGGCGCTCCTCCTCCACCTCGGCCCGCATGGACGAGACGAGCACCGAGTCGAACTCCGGGCTCTCGATGTAGTCCACCAGCAGCTCGTCCAGGTCGGGGAGGGCCGTGGCCCGAAACTCCTCGAACTCCTTCGTTTGGAAGTACGCGTCGGCCAGCCTCGCGTAGCGGTCGAGCTTCTCCTCGTACGGAAGCTCATTGTCGTCGCCGACCGCGAAATAATCCCGCGTGTTCTGGTTGATGCGCATCCGCCGCCCGGTGACCGCGCAGAAGGCACACCACGCGACGAGCGACTTGATCGCCCACGGGAAGTAGTAGTGGAGGCTGGCCAGGGCGATGTCCGGCGAGGCGTTCGCGTAGTCGATGGGGTGGGCCTGGCCGTTCTTGACGATCACCTCGGAGGAGTTGAACTCCCAGCGGAAGAACGCGTTCACCAGGCGGCTGATCGTCGCAACCTCCTGTTCGAGCTCCCTGCTGAGGAAGCCGCGCTCGAGCACGTAGCGGTAATTGCCGTGGGCCGCCGGGTCGAAGCGCATCACCTTGGTCAGCGGCCCGATCGAGAGGCTGCGGGTGAAGACGTCGAAGTCCTCGATGCTCTCCTGGAGGTGCATGAGCCGCTCGCCCGAGTTGTCGTAGGCGAAGCGGAGCTCCTCGCCGCTCGTGATGCGGCTAACCCCCACCCACATGCCGCCGTCGAACGGCTTCATGAAGAGCGGGAAGCCGATCGCCTCGCCCACCTCCGCGGGATCGAAGTGCGGGTTGTAGCGCTCGGCCATGGGCACGTAGCGCGGGTTGTCGGGTGGCAGCTTGTGTGGGATCAGCCAGGTGGCCGGAACCTTCAGCCCGAGGCGCATCATCGCGCAGTACGCCGCGTGCTTCTCCATCGCCTGGAAGGTGAAGGGGTTGTTGAGCAGATAGACGTCGTCCATCAGCGCGACTTTCTTCAGCCACTCGCGCGGGAGGTCGTACCACCAGGAGAGCCGGTCGATCACGACCGAGTAGGGCGGCGTGTAGCGGAGGTCGAACGGCTCGTTCTTGATCCGCTCGGTCTCGAGCTCGTGTGTCTCGCTCCCGTACCGAACCGAGCCGACCCGCCCGATCATGGCCTCGAACGCCGCCGGCCAGTCCACCTCGGTCGCAAGCAGCAGGCCGATGAGGTGCCGCTTCGCCATCGGGTATCCGGATTCGGGAGTCTACGCTGCACCGAATCGAAACGAGAGGAGCGCGATGGTCCCGGAAGCCAAGTTGAGGGAGACGGAAAGCGGGCTCGTCCCGGAAGGAGAAGGCTGGTTCGTCGTCAACACGCGCGAGGCGCGCTGGTTCGAGCACGCCGCTTTCGGCAGGTATTCGCGCTTCGAGGGCGACGCCCGCTTCCCCGAGTTCGGGATCAACATCAGCGTGCTCGAGCCGGGCAATGCGAGCTGCATGTACCACGGCGAGAACAACCAGGAGGACTTCCTCGTTCTGACCGGGGAGTGCTTGCTGCTCGTCGAGGGCAAGGAGAGGCCGCTGAAGGCGTGGGACTTCGTGCACTGCCCGCCCTGGACGGAGCATGTGTTCGTCGGCGCGGGCTCGGGCCCTTGTCTCATCCTCTCGGTCGGAACTCGAAACGAGCCTGACGAGGTCATCTATCCCGTCGCCGAAGTGGCGCAGCGCCACGGGGGGAGCGTCGAGCAAAGAACGAAGTCTGCCGAAGAGGCCTATGCCCGCTTCCCGAAGGCGGTCGAGCGCCGCTTCCGGGAAGGGGACCTGCCCGACTGGTGAGCGCGCCTGCCGGAAGGGGCACCAGCCCGACCGTCGTACTGGCCTTGTCCTAGCTTCCTCCTAGCCTTCGAGGATCAAATCCGAAGGCCCTTTCGACGCACCTCACGAGGCCGAGCGACTCGGCCCCGCACCGCCCGTCCCGGTCGTCGAGGAGCCGGCTGGCGTACGCCGCCTGGTGGGGCTCGCCGCGATGGACGTCGGCCCGCTCCGCCGTCATCGCGACTTCCGCCTGCTCTTCACGGGGCAAGCGCTCTCCTTCTTCGGGTCCGAAGTCACCTTCGTCGCTATCCCGTACCAGACCTTCCAGCTGACGCACTCCACACTGGCGGTCGGCCTCCTCAGCCTCGCCGAGTTCCTCCCTCTCATGGTGATGGCATTCGTCGGCGGGGCGCTCTCGGACGCCTTCGACCGCCGCCGCATGGTTCAGCTCGCCGAGCTCGGCTCCGGACTCGCCATCGGAGTGCTGCTCTTGAACTCGCTGCTCCCGGAGCCACGTGTCTGGGTGCTCTTCGCCGTGGCCCCGGTTCTCGCGGCCCTCTACGGAATCCTGCGCCCGTCCCTCGACGCGCTCGTCCCGCGGCTCGTCACGCGGGAAGAGATTCCGGCGGCGTCCGCGCTCGAAGGGTTCCGCGGTACGCTCGGCTCGATCGCGGGGCCCGCTCTCGCGGGCGTGATCATCGCGGGAGCCGGGCTTCCGACGGCGTATGCCGTCGACGTGGCCACCTTCGGCCTCTCGCTCGTGGCCCTCTGGTTCATGCGTCCGGTGCCGCCTCCACCCGATGCTCCGCCGGTGAGCCTCCAGAGCATCACGGAGGGAGTCCGGTACGCGCGAAGCCGGCAGGAGCTCATCGGGACCTACGGAGTCGACATCATCGCCATGTTCTTCGGGATGCCGATGGCGCTCTTCCCGGCGATCGCGGAGGGGTTCGGGGGAGCGGGCGTGCTCGGTCTCCTCTATGCGGCGCCCGCCGTGGGCTCGCTGCTCGCGACGGTGACGAGCGGGTGGGTGGGGCGGGTCAACCGCCATGGGCTGGCGATCATCATCGCCGCCGCGGTTTGGGGGGCGGCGATCGTCGGCTTCGGGCTCGCGCCCAACCTGGCGCTCGCTCTAGCGGGGCTCGTCGTCGCGGGCGGAGCTGACATGGTCAGTGGAATCTTCCGCATGACGATCTGGAACCAGACGATCCCCGATCGGCTGCGCGGACGGCTCGCGGGCATCGAGCAGATCAGCTATACGAGCGGGCCGCTCTTGGGGAACGTCGAGGCCGGAGTGGTAGCGTCGCTCGCAGGCGTCCGCGCCTCGGTCGTCTCCGGAGGCGTGCTCTGCGTGGTCGGCGTCGTGCTCGCCGCCATCGCTCTGCCAGCGTTCAGGCGCTACGACGCCCGTACCCCCCGATCGGATAGTCCCCCGGCCGGGGTCTTGTAAGGACGCGCCCTGCACCCTACGCTCGCATCATGGGGCCGCTCCCTGTCTGGCCTGCGGCGGCTCTCGCAGCGATGCTCGCCGCGCTGCTCGTGGCCGCTCCCGCTTCCTCGAGGCAGCCGCATCATCCCGCGCGTGCCGAGATCCTCGTCGGCTTCGAGCCAGGCATCTCAGCGGCCGCACAGCGGGAACTCGTTGCAGGGCTGGGCGCCGCTACCAAGGAGCGGTTTCGCCCGATCCGCGTCCTGCTCGCGTCCGTGCCGGCGAACGGCCGCGACCGCGTCATCGCCGCCCTCGAGCGCGACCCGCGCGTGCGCTACGCCGAGCCAAACGTCCATTTCCACATCGACGAGTTCCCGAACGATTCCTCGTTCGCGCAGCTCTGGGGGCTCGACAACTCGGGCCAGGCCGTGAACGGGGTCGCCGGGAGATCGGACGCCGACATCGACGCTACCGAGGCATGGACGATCACCACCGGGAGCCCAGACGTTACGGTCGGGGTCATCGACACGGGCGTGGACTACTCGCATCCGGATCTCGCCGCCAACATCTGGATCAACCCCGGCGAGGACTGTGCCGGCTGCAGGAACGACCGGATCGACAACGACGGCAACGGATTCGTGGACGACTGGCACGGCTGGGACTTCATCAACAACGACAACGACCCGTACGACGACAACGGCCATGGCACGCATGTCGCCGGCACCATCGGGGCGGTCGGCGACAACGAGCAAGGCGTCGCCGGCGTGAACTGGAACGTCAAGCTCATACCGCTCAAGTTCATCGGCGCCAATGGCTCTGGGGACGCGTCCGACGCCGTCCGCGCCGTCCTCTACGCCAACGCGATGGGCGCCGAGGTGACGAACAACTCCTGGGGAGGCGACGGCTATTCGCAGGCACTGGCTGACGCGATTGCCGAGGCGGACGCGCAGGGGTCGCTCTTCGTCGCGGCCGCGGGGAACAGCTTCACCAACACCGATGCGAGCCCGAACTATCCGTCCGGCTACGACCTGCCGAACGTGATCGCGGTGGCAGCCACGGATCAGAACGATGCGCGTGCCTGGTTTTCGAACTACGGCCGCCGCTCGGTCGATCTCGGCGCACCGGGGACGAACATCCTCTCGACGCAGCCCGCGGCCTCGTACCAGTTCCTCGACGGGACCTCGATGGCGGCGCCGCATGTCACGGGAGCGGCCGCGCTCGTGCGTGCCGTCTCGCCTACGGCGAGCGACATCGGCCTGAAGGCGCTCCTGTTCAGGACGGTCGACGCCAACACGTCCCTCGCCGGAAAGACGACGACCGGCGGCCGCCTGAACGTGGGGCGAGCGGTCGAGTGCGCGGGCGCGCCGCAGCTCTGGCTAGACGCTCCGGCTCCCGCCTTCAGCCTCGATGTCGGGCAGACCCTTCCCGTCCGGATCCTTGCCGCAAGGTGCGGCGATCCAGCAGGCGTGACGGTCGACGTCACCGTGAACGGGTCGTCGATCGCGCTGGCCGCGCGCGGCGACGGGCTGTACGTCGGCTCGTTCACCGCAACGGAGCCGGGTGGGATAACGATCCAGGCCACGGCGACGGCGGATGCGGGGACCGACGTCCAGACCGCGGTCGGCTCGGCGACCCAGGTCTATCCGATCGTCCCCGGTGGAGATCCCGTGACGGTGACGACCACCGCCCCTGAGGAGAACGCGCGCCTGGCCTTCGACGGCGCCGCTGGGCAGCGGATCAGCCTGAAGCTCACCAACGTCACCATCGGCACGTCCGGCTTCGCCTCCGCGAAGGTCTCGATCCTCAATCCCGACGGCGGCTCGCTCCTTGCGCCGACGTATTTCGGGACGAGCGGCGGCTTCGTCGATACGAAGACACTCGCCGTTGAGGGCCGGTACACGATCATCATCGACCCGCAGTCGAGCGCCACCGGAAGCGTGACGCTCACGCTCTACGACGTCCCACCGGACGTCTCCGCTTCGATCTCGGCGGGTGGCCCGAATGTGACGGTCGCGGCCGAGGTCCCCGGTCAGAATGCGCGTCTCACCTTCACTGGCGCGGCAGGGCAGCGGATCAGCCTGAAGCTCACCAACGTCACGATCGGCACGTCGGGCTTCTCCTCGGCGAAAGTATCGATCCTGAAGCCCGACGGCTCGACGCTCGTTGCGCCGACCTACTTCGGCACGGGCGGCGGCTTCGTCGACCTGAAGACGCTTCCGGTCGCCGGGACCTACCTCCTCCTGATCGACCCGCAGTCGAACGCTGTTGGAGAGGCAACCCTGACGCTCTACGACGTGCCTCCGGACGCGGCCGGCTCCATCGTTCCGGGCGGATCGGCCGCCACGGTGGGGATGACCGTCCCCGGCCAGAACGGCCGTCTCACCTTCAGCGGCACGGCCGGGCAGCGCATCAGCCTCAGGCTCACGAACGTCAGCATCGGCCCGTCCGGATCCGCGTCCGCCAAGGTCTCGATCTCCACGCCCAGCGGCGGGACCCTCGTCGCGCCGACCTACTTCGGCACGAACGGCGGCTTCGTCGACCTGACTGCCTTGCCGGCGACAGGGACCTACACCATCCTGATCGATCCGCAGTCGAACTCGACCGGCGGCGCGACGGCGACACTCTACGACGTGCCGCCCGATGCCTCCGCGGCGCTCGCGGTGGGCGGATCGTCGGCAACCCTCTCCATGGGCGTCCCCGGCCAGAACGGGAGCGCCACGTTCACGGCCGCCGCGGGCCAGGGCGTGACACTCAGACTGACCAACGTCACGATCGGCACATCGGGCTTCTCCTCGGCGAAGGTGTCGATCCTGAAGCCCGACGGCGCGACGCTCCTCTCGCCGACCTACTTCGGGACCTCGGGCAAGACGCTCGCCCTCCAGCTCCCCGCGAATGGCACGTACAGGATCGTGCTCGACCCGCAGAGCTTCTCCACCGGGAACGCGACGCTCGCTCTGACCTCGCCCTAACCGGGGCGGCCCACGTGGGCCGGCGTCACGGCTTCGGGTGACGAGCACCCCAGCAGCGTGAGCCCGAGGGCGACCTCCTCGCGGAGAAGCTCCAGCACACGCCGGACGCCGTCCTCGCCGTCGACGACGAGACCCCAGAGAGGAGCGCGCCCGACCAGGACTGCTCGCGCGCCGAGCGCGAGCGCCTTGACGACGTCGCTCCCGCGCCGGACGCCGCCGTCGAGGAGCACGGTGACCTCGCCCGCGCAGGTCTCCACGACCTCGGGCAGCGCATCGAGGCTCGCCGCGGCGCCGTCGAGCTGTCGTCCGCCGTGGTTCGAGACGACGACGCCGGCAACGCCGTGTTGACACGCGAGGCGCGCGTCCTCGGAGGTGAGGATGCCCTTGACCACGATCGGGAGGTCCGTCAGGGACGCGAGCCACTCGAGGTCGCGCCATGTGATCGTGGGATCGACGACGTCCCCGAGAGCATCGTGGAAGTTTCCGCCGCCGAGATGGCGCGAGAGGTTGGGAAGCGGCAGATCGTCGGGGATCTCGAACGCCGCCCGCAAATCGCGCTCTCGGCGGCCGGCGACGGGGAGGTCCACAGTCAGGAGGATGGCGGAGAACCCCGCCTCGCCCGCGGCAGCGACAAGCTCGCTCGTGAAGCCGCGGTCCCGTGAGCAGTAGAGCTGAAACCAGTGCCTCCCCTCCGGCGCGGCCGCGGCCAACTCGGCGGGTGAGAGGCTCGCCAGCGTGGAGAGGCAGAAGATCGTCCCCGCCGCGGCGGCGCCACGCGCTGTTGCCGCCTCGCCGTCCGGATGGGCGAGCCGTTGAAGGGCCGTGGGTGCGACGAGCACGGGCATGGAGAGGTCGGCGTCGAGCACCGTCGTCCGGGTCGTCACCGTGCCGACATCGACGAGCATCCGCGGCCGGAGCACCCAGCGGTTGAAGGCGGCGACGTTCTCTCGGAGTGTCCACTCGTCTCCCGCCCCGCCTAGGAAGTAGCCGAACGCGCCCGGATCGAGACGCTCCTGCGCGAGGCGCTCGTACTCCGCGACGTTGAGCGGCTCGCTCATTGCCGAGCCGATCGTAGAGCGTGAAGGCTTAGGAGGGCTTGGCGGAACGTCTCTCGTCGCCGGGACGCGCTGGTCGTTCCGAGGCAAGGACGCAGGGAGCCCTCGTATCGATTTTAGATACGAGGCGACCCGTCACTCTGAACGCGGATGCGTTGGGGCGAGCGGCGCGCCTCCGGCGGCACAGGCCTATGTTTCGTCAAGCCCTCCTTAGACGGGGTGAGACTCGAGGGCCTGCGGCGCAAGGCGGATGAAGGCTTCGACGACGTCCGGGTCGAACTGCGAGCCCGCCGATTCCTCGAGACGCCTGAACGCTTCCTCGATCGGCAGACGCGAGCGGTACGGCCGGTCGGTCGTCATCGCATGGAAGGCGTCGCAGACGAGGATCACCCGGGCCTCGATGGGGATGTCCTCAGCCGCCTTCCCGTCCGGATACCCGGCGCCGTCCCAGCGTTCGTGACAATGTCGGACGATCGGCCGGACGTCCTCGAGCCGCGAGATGGGCGCGAGGATGCGCTCGCCGAGCTCCGGATGGGTCTCGATGACTGCGCGCTCCTCGGGCGTCAGGGGGCCCGGCTTGGCGAGGATCGACGCGGGGATGCCGATCTTGCCGATGTCGTGGAAGAGAGCTCCGAGCTCGAGTCGCTTGAGCGTCTTCGCGTCAAGACTGAGGTCGCGGCCGACCTCGAGCGCCATATCCGTAATCCAGCGCGCGTGCGAGGACGTGTACTCGTCATTGGCCTCGAGGGCGTTGGCGAGCGCCTCGACGGTGGAGAGGAAGGTGTCCTCGAGGCTCTGGAAGCTGCTCGCGTTCTGGATCGCGAGCTTCGCCTGGTGCGCGATCCCGGCGAGGAGACGCATGCGCTTGCCGGACGGCTCGAAGTGACCCGCAGGGGCGGCCGCGGCGATGCAGCCGACGCGATCCGAGTCGAGGTGAAGCGGGGCGAGGGCGAGTGACATGCCGGCCATATCGGGCGCGCCTTCGATCCGCGCCACCTGGCTTGCCTCGAGCACGAAAGGATCGTTGGTCGAAAGAAGCTCGTGCGCCACGTCGGGCGAGAAGCGAACCCCGAGCAGGCGCCTCTCGGCGTCCTCGTCGCGGCCACAGACCGCTCTGGCCACGAGGTCGCCCGTCTCGGCCTGCTGGAGCCAGACGGAGGTCCTTTCGGCTCCAAGCATCTTGCTCGTCAGGTCGACGAGCAGCCCGAGCACCTCGTCGAGCCCGTCCGCCGCGGCGACCTCGCGGCTGAACTCGAGCAGAGCGTTGGCGATCTCGAGGGACTCCCTCGCCCGGGCCGCTTCGTTCCGCTCCGCCTCGTAGAGGCGGGCGTTCTCGAGGGCGACGGAAGCGTGGCCGCCCAGCACCTCGAGCAGGCGGACGTCGTCGTCGTCGAACTGACCGACGCCGAGCTTCGAGATGACGACCACGCCGATGACCCGGGCGCCGTATTTCAGCGGAACGGCGATCATCGACTCTTCGATGTCGTCGGTCCCCGGAATCGTCACGGCCCATTCGATCTCGAGAGCGTTCGGGATCAGGAGGGACTGGCCCGTCGCGGCGGCGTGGCCGGTGATCCCTTCGCCGAACTTCGACTGCAGCTCCTCGGCGTCCTCGTCCACGTAGGGACCGAGGTCGCCGCGCCAGGCGATCGGGATCAGATCTTCCCCGTCGGCTACATAGACACGGCAGCTGTGGTAGTCGACGAGCATCCGGAGCTCGTTCACGATCGTGGCGCCGATCTCGCGGACGTCGTTCAGGCGGTTCAGCTTCCCGGCGAGGCTCTGGAGCATCTTCAGATGCGCGATCGAGCGGACGTCTCGCGTGGCCAGGCTTCCCGCCGGCCGCTCGCGCGTGCCGTCGTCGAAGAGGACACCCTGGTTCTTGCCGCGCGCCTTCGCGGTCATCATCGCCGCCTCCGCACAGGCGACGAGCTCGCGCGGGTTCGTCGCGTGGTCGGGGCCTTGGGCGATGCCGATGGAAAGGGTCAGGCTCCCGGCGGGCTCGAAGCTCTCGCTCTCCATCCGCTCCAGCAGCCGCTGTGCCAGACCCATGGCGTCGCCCGGGTCGCAGGAGGACATGATGACCCCGAACTCCTCGCCGCCGAGGCGGCACACGACGTCGGAGAGGCGAATGCTGCCGCGGAGAACGTCGGCGAGAGCGACGAGAACCTGGTCGCCGGTGCCGTGGCCGTGGATGTCGTTGACCCGCTTGAAGTCGTCGATGTCGAGCATCAGGACGCCGATGGAGCCGTGCGAGCGCGTCGCCCGCGTCAGCTCCGCGCGCAGGCGCTCATGGAAGTACCGGTGGTTGTAGAGCCCCGTGAGGGAGTCCGTCTGCGCCTGCAGCTCGAGCGACTCGCGAACCTGTGCGTTGTCGAGAGCGAGCGCGGCCGCGTCGCCGAACCGCTTCGCCAGCTCGAAGTCTTCGTCCGTGAAGCGAGCGTCCTCACCGAGCCTGTAGATGTTGAGCGCGCCCTTGATCGCGTCCCGGGCGACGAGCGGGATCGTGATCAGCGCCTCGGGCTCGTCCGGAGGAGTGCCGGGAACGACCTGCACGCGCGGGTCCAGGTGTGCCTGGTTGACAAGCTGCGGCTCGCGGTGCTCGACTGCCCAGCCGGTGATTCCCTGACCGATGACGGGCCTGTCGTTCATGATCTCGTCCGCCCAGGTGTCGCGCGCCATCAGCGGGATCAGGCAGCGGCGCGCCTCGTCAGCCTGGTAGATCGTGAACGTGTCGTAGGGGACGAGATCGCCGAGCGTGTCGGCGATGCGCTCGAGCAGCGAGTCCAGGCGCTCCTCCGAGAGGACGTCGTGGAAGACGTCGGCCAGGCGGCGATAGGAGTCGACCAGGGTGTCGACACGGGTCAACGCCGGGCGTGCGGAAGCGGGCGCCGGGGCACCCTCGGAGGCTGCCTGTTTGGCCTCTCTCAAAACTCCCATAAGCCGCAGCTGCCGTGGAAACGGCTCTGCACCCGCATTCAACCGGGTTTGCGGGGCCTCCCCCTCCCTGAAAAGGGTGATTCAGGGGCTCTTGCCCTTGTCCCGGCCGTAGAGGATGATCGTTGCCTCGGAAAGGAGGGTGTAGTGCCGCATCACTGGCGACCGATCGCGCCGGACAATCCCGGGCCCAAAGAGCGAGCCGACGCCGTGGCCAAGGCGGTCCGCGAGCACGGCGGAAAGCTGAAGTTCTGCGGGCGGGAGCAGGGAGCACAGCTCTGGTGGGCGCTCATCGACGTCGACGGGGTCGCCGACCCCGAGGCGATGTGGCGCGACGTCCAGGCCCTTGCTCCCGGGAAGACGTTGCTGCACCCGGAGGAGTAGCGATCGAGAGGAGGTTTCGATGCCGCATCATTGGAGGCCTTTGGACCCGGGCAATCCGGACTGTGGGGACGCTGTCAGGCAGCTGCAAGAGAAGTACGGCGAGGATCTCAAATATGTGGGTTTCGACGGAGAAAAATGCTGGGGGCTTTACGAGACTCCCGGCCCGGAAGAGGAAGACGAAGCACAGCGGCCTCATCCATGTGAACGCCGAAACCTAAAAGACGAGTACGTAAAGGACGGTTGGGTCACTTAGGCCTAGCGTGCTCGGCGATCAGGTTCTCGGCCCTGCGGAGCCAGGCCGTAGCCTGCACGGAGCGGTAGAACTCGAGCGCGGGCGCGAGTTCGGCCTCCGCCTCCGTTTGACGCTTACCTTGGGTGAGCGCCTCCGCGGCGCGTAGGCGCGCCTCCGCCTCGTCCGGGAACGAGCCGATCGCCGCGTACGTGCCGGCCGCCTCGAGGTCGTTGCCGTGCACGACGGCGAGCGCTGCGTCCAGCCACCGTGTCGGAATCCGCACGTAAGCGGCGCAGGCCCGCTCGAGATCCGGGCCGCGATCCAGGTCGGCCAGCACGACCGCGAGATCGGCGAGCCAGAACGCTGCAAACGTAACTCCCGCCTCCGCCCAGGTGCCGAGGAGCGTTGTCGCGCTCTCCGCCGCCCCTTCGGGGTCGTTCGTCACGAGGAGAATGCGCCCGTTGAAAGCGAGCGCCGGAAAGAGCGTCTGCGGATCCCGGACCCGCCGCGCGAACGCCAGCGCCCGAGCCGAATCCTCGAGCGCTCCCGCCGCGTCGCCGCGAGCAAGGCGGATGCGTCCCCGCGTCAGACGCGCATCGACCTCCCGGTGGTGAGGCAAGCCGGCCTCGGCTTGCTCGATGAATTGATCGGCCAGAGCGAGCGCCTCGTCCCAGTCCCCGCGCCAGTAGAGCTCGTTCATCCTCTCGGCTTCGAGCCAGCGCAACGCTCGGATTCGGCCGAAGCGCTCGGCCGCGCGCGTAGCCAGCGCGTAGAGCTCGAACGCCCGCGGGAGGTCGCCGAGCGCGGCATGTGTGCTCGCGAGATTGTTGTAGCCCCGGATCACCTCTGGCGAGTTGATCTGCTCGGCAATCGCGATGGCTTGCTCGAGATCGACGCGTCCGCCGAGATCCCCGATCATCACCCGGGCGACACCGATCGTCGAGAGGACCTGCGCCTCGACGTCTTCGAGCCCGAGCTCCTGCGCCATCTGGAAGGCCTCGAAGCCGATCGCGATCGATCGCTCCGCCTCGTCGGCGGTCATCAGGAAGCGAGAGAGGTTCCCCAGGACGTACGCCTTGGATCGTGACGGCGGCTCGTCCGCCATGAGCTTTGCAGCACCCTCGAAGTGCTCGAAGGCGCGGTCGCGATCCCCCTCGATCCAGCGCAACTCGCCCACGAGCGTCTCGGCCTCGGAAGCGGTGGCGCGATCCCCCGCATCCAGCAGCTCCTCGGCCGCACGGGCCAAGCTGTCTTCTCCCTCGTCCTCCGAGAAGAAGCGCGCCCTCCCGTAGCGAAAGAGAAGTTGCGGATACGCTGGATCGGCCTCCGGCCAGAGATCCAACGCCGAACCGTAGAACCGCCTTGCCGCTGCGAAGGCGTTGAGGGACGCGGCGCGGTCGCCGGCCTCGTGGAGCGCGAGGCGTGCGCTTTGGGCGAGCTCCGTGGTCTCCAGCCCGGCGGCGCGGGCGAGGTCGAGCGCGCTCACATAATGGTGTGCGATTACGTCCGCTAAGTCTTCACGGCGGTCAGCTGCCAGGGACTCGATCCACTCGGCGGCAAGCCGGTGCCTGTCCGCTCGTCGGGCGCGCGGGATCTGAGCGTAGGCAACATCTCGAAGGAGTACGTGCCGAAAAACGTAGGCCGTCTCTCCGGCTACTGACGAGCGGCGTTCGCGACGGATGAACTCCTTGCGCTCGAGCGTCTGCAGGCGCTCTGCCGCCGCGGCGCGATCGAGACCCGCGGTCTGCGCGAGCTCCCCGACCCAGAAGACCTTGCCGAGGACGGCTGCGTCTTGTACGAGCGCCTTCTCCTCGAGCGGGAGCGTGTCGAGGCGTGCCGCGATGATCCCCTGTACAGAGTCGGGCAGTGGGAGCTCCCCGCCGTTTTCTCGTTGGGCGAGCATGCGGGCGTATTCCTCCGCGTACAGGGGATTGCCGCCCGCTCGCGCGAGGAGCGCCGGGTCCGCCTTCCCCACGAGGTCCTCGAGCAGCCGTGTCGACTCCTCGTCGGAAAGCGGCGGCAGGGAGATCGTCACGGCGTTGCGCTTGCCGCCGCCCCAGCCCGGCCTGCGTTCGAGGAGCTCGGGCCGCGTCGTGCACACAACCAGGAGCGGAACCTCGGTTGCCCACTCGAGAAGGTAGTCCACGAAGTCGAGGAGACCGTCATCGGCCCAGTGAAGATCCTCGAAAACGAGGACGACCGGATACTGCTCGGTGAGTCCTTCGAAGAAGCGGCGCCAGGCCGAGAACGCCTCTGCGCCCCGTTCCGCGGTTCCGGCCTCGCCGCTCAGGCCGACGAGCGGCCGTAAGTGTCCTTCGATCCAGCGTGCTTCCGCGGAGTCGTCGATTGCTTGTTTGACGGCGGAGCGCAGCTTTTCTCCTGCGACCTCGGCGTCGTCGCTCTCGAGGATCCCAGCGTGACTCTTCGCCATCTCGCCCAGGGCCCAGAAGCTGACGCCGTCGCCGTACGGGAGCGAGCGGCCCTGCCTCCAGTAGGCATACACCGCGGGATCTGCATCCAGGGCCGCCCAGAGCTCGTACACGAGTCGGCTCTTTCCGATTCCGGGGGTGCCGACGAGCGAGACGAGTTGCGCGGTTCGCTCGCGGCAGGATCGGTCGAATGCGTCGCGGAGGGCATCGAGCTCGTGCTCGCGGCCGACGAGCGCCGCGCCGCCGCGGAAGGCGATATCGACACCGAGCCTCGCCCGTGGTGCGATTGCCTCCCAGACGGAGACAGGCTCCGCCTTCCCCTTGGCGAAGACCAGATCGGCCTCGCCGTACTCGATCGCGCTCTCGGTGGCGCGTCGAGTAGCCGCGTCTACGAGGATGCCGTTCGCAGGCGCCGCCGCCTGAAGCCGGGCAGCGGTGTTCAGGACGTCTCCCGCCGCCATCCCCTCGCCCTCGAGAACGCGCGCGTCGCGGGTCACGAGTGCCTCCCCCGTCGTGACGCCGATGCGCACGGCAGCGTCAAGCTCGCCGATCGCCTCCCGGACGGCCAGAGCCGCGCGCACGGCGCGCTCCGGGTCGTCCTCGTGTGCGACTGGGGCGCCGAAGAGGGCAACCACGGCGTCGCCGATGAATTTCTCGACCGTTCCCCCAAAACGCTCGAGCTCGGCGCGCACCCGGGCGTGGTACGGAGCGAGCACGCCGCGTACCTCTTCCGGATCGAGCCGTTCCGCACGGGCCGTGAAGCCGACGAGATCCGCAAAGAGGACGCTGACCGTCTTTCGTTCCTCGGTCGTCGCCGGGGCGGTGGCCTCGAGCGCCTCCCCGCAGGACGTGCAGAAAGCGAGGTCGGGCGCCACCACCGCGGAGCAGTGGGGGCACTTGCGGCCAACGCGTGAGCCGCAGCGCCCGCAGAAGAGCGCTCCGACGGAATTCTCGGCGCCGCAGGCGGGACAGGCCTCGCCGGACATGGTCGGCCTAGTCTAGGCTCGCCCGGAATGGAGCAACAGCGCCGGCCGGGGCTCACGGAGACTCTGATCGTCTGGGCGCTCTTGGCGGCCGTCGCGGTCGCGGCCTTCGCGACCTATTCGCGCTTGCCGCCCGAAGAGCTCTACCACACGAGCGGAACGGGGATCGAGGCCGGCGCTTCGCGCGTGCTCGTATTTCTCGGCTACCCCGTGTCCATCGTCGCGATCGCCCTCGCGACGATCGCGGCAGCTCGCCTGGCGACGCGCCCCGCAGCTGTTGCCGCTGCGGTTGCCGCGGCGCTGTGCGCCACGATCGGTGCCCCCGGGGTGATCGACCAGGCAGACCTCGACGCTCGCCCGGTCAATGCGCTGGCGGGAGCCGGGGTGGCGCTCGCCTTGGCGCTGACGCTCGTTGCGCTGGTTCGTGAGGGCGTCGGCCAACCACCTCCTTTCGGCCGAGCAGATCTTGTCCGCGCGCTCGGCGCCGTCGCCCTCCTCTTGGTCGGGCTCCCCTGGGTCTTCGCCGAGCTCGGCTTCTACGTCAGCGATGTGCCGGTGCTGGATCGATTCTTCCTCGCCAAGGAGGTCGTGCCCTCGACGGGCGGGGAGCCCTCCCTGCACGCAGTCCATCTCGGCCGCCATCACGGCATGGACGGTGTGCTGCTCGCGATCTCGGCGCTAGTGCTCTCGCGCGTCCCCCGCCAGCTGGCATCGCGCTGGCGAGCGGTCGCGCTGAGCTCCTATCTGGCGCTCATGCTCGTCTACGGGCTCGCCAACGCGCTCCAGGACCTCTGGACGGAACAGCTCGTGAAGCGCGGAACGGTCTCGGTGAAGATTCCCAGCCTGATCCGGCCCGACGCCACCTGGGCGTGGGCCGCGATGGTGGGCGCGACGCTCCTAATCTGCCT
>Ga0209887_1000010_pt1 | contig 51531 bp, 54 predicted proteins | sample GWRWN1_30_40_FD_187230 | JGI IMG/M metagenome (GOLD analysis project Ga0209887, IMG submission 187230) | Riverbed sediment microbial communities from areas with no vegetation in Columbia River, Washington, USA - GW-RW N1_30_40 (SPAdes)... | ecosystem: Environmental > Aquatic > Freshwater > River...
CGCCAATTGTTAGTGCGCATACCTAACCTAATTACCGCGGAGGATCATGCTGTGGCCGGTGGTTTCGGCAGTGCCGTTTTGGAATTCTTGGCTGACGACGGCATTAGCGACATTCGCGTGAAGCGACTAGGGGTTCCGGATCGCTTCATCCCGCATGGTACACAAGATGAACTGAGAAAGATTTGCGGCTTCGACAAGGACGCCATCACTCAAGCGACATTACAGATGGTTCGACGCGGAAAGAAGAGAAACCGGGAGGGATGGGAAAGAGGGAGCGCTTAGACAAGATTCTGGTCGAGCGCCGATTAGTCGCCAGCCGTGAAGAAGGGCGGGGAAGAATCCTGGCCGGCGAAGTCTTGGTGAACGACCGGCCCGTCACAAAGGCAGGGACACTCCTTGATGAGAGCGTTGCCATCCGGGTCAAATCAGCTTTGCCCTACGTCAGCCGCGGCGGGATCAAGTTGGAAAAGGCACTGCGCGAATTCTCCGTCGAGGTCACCGACAAAGTCGTATTGGACGTCGGCGCATCTACGGGAGGTTTTACTCATTGCCTGCTGACTCACGGTGCCATCAAGGTCTATGCCGTGGACGTCGGTTACGGCCAGCTCGATTGGAAACTGAGGAACGATCCCCGCGTTCTAGTGTTCGAAAAAACCAACATCCGCTATCTGAAGGACTCGGATTTACCGCGTCCTGCAGATTTTGCGACCATTGATGTTTCTTTTATTTCCCTTCGGTTAGTTCTCCCGCAGGTTAAGATTCTTCTCAACAGCGGCGCCCCAATTGTCGCTCTGATCAAGCCCCAATTCGAAGTGGGAAAAGGAAAAGTGGGGAAGGGCGGGGTCGTCCGCTCTCAGCAGGAGCATAGCCGCGTAATTGACGAGATTTCAGCTGCCGCTGTGGGACTTGGTTATCACGTAGGCGGTGTTATCGAGTCGCCTTTGCTTGGCCCGAAGGGTAATAAGGAGTTCTTTATATATCTCAGGACGCAGGAGACCTTCGGTGAAAAGTTCAAGCTCCTTTGAGAAGTTCGCAATGGCAAATCGCGAGGGCTTATGGTCGCTTTTGTCAAAGTAGCCCATCGCGGCGCCTCAGGCAATTTTCCAGAGAACACCCGGTTGGCTTTCGAGAAGGCGATCGAAGCCGAAGCCGATATGATCGAGATGGATTGCCAACTGACCCGTGATGGGCATATCGTGGTTTTCCACGATGAGCGGCTTAAACGGACGGCCGGTGTGAGTGGGACCGTCAGAAGCAAGTCTTTGGAGCAGCTCAAGCAGCTCGACGTAGGACGGTGGAAGAAAAAATCATTTAGAGGAGAACGGGTCCTTACGTTAGAAGAGGTTTTGGCGATTACCGTAGACAAAGTCGACCTTTGCCTCGATATAAAACTGTTCAACGACTCACAACCAGGGATCGAGATCAAGCTCTTGTTCACTCTCAGCCATTACGATTATCTGGATCAAACGATTCTCTCTTCGTTCAACTACCAGTGCTTGGACCGAGTTCGAGAGTTTGCACCTGAAGCGCGCATCGGGGTGATTTATGGTACCGGCATTAAAGAAGATCCGTTTGGTGCCGCAGAGCGCCTCGGTGCCAGTTCGATCCACGTTCAAAAGGAAGTGGCCACGAGGCCGTTATTGGACAAGGCCTGGGAAGCCGACCTCGACGTTTACGTCTGGACGGTCAACAACGTCAACGACATGGAAAAATTTGCTTCCCTGGGAGTCCAAGGAATTATCTCGGATTATCCTGAAAAATTTTACCGTTTAAAACCTTTGCGCAGATGAGCTTCTGAATCGGCGAATGAGTATCGCTACCTTGAGAAGCTCCAATCTCAAATGCCGGTGAGTGTCTCTTAGCTTCAATTCTTGCGCTTTCTCGCCGATAGCGTTGTCGCAAATAATCTCCTCCAGGTAGTGGAAGCCGATGTGAGCGGGCGGCGCCGGTTTGCAGCGGCCGCAGTTTCAACGCTTAACATTTGTATCTTTCGCCCTCCAACTCCTCATTTTTGCTGTGAAATACTTGACTTGACATTGAAATGAGCTAAAATTAACTACCCCAAAAAGGGGGCCCGGCTGGATTGGGGGTGATGTGAGTTATGACAGGAGTTAGAGTCCGAGAAAACGAGTCCATAGAGAGTGCCATTCGCCGTTTCAAGAAACTGTGCGAAAAGGCGGGTATACTCGCCGAACTGCGTAAACGAGAACACTACGAAAAGCCCAGCGTCAAGAGAAAGAAAAAAGCCATCGCAGCCAAGAAAAGAGCGCTGCGACGCGTGCGTCATTCCTTCTAGGATGATGACGCAAGGCGGCGAAAGCGAGCGAACGAAAAAGAAGAAAGATGGGACTCAAGGTCGAAATCCAGGAGGCGATGAAAGCGGCCATGAAAACTGGCGATCGCTTGACACTTTCGACCTTGAGGCTGCTCCTTTCAGCGCTACACAATGAGGAGATAAAGGGCCGCAGAGAGTTGACTACAGAGGAAATTCACAGAACAATAGCAACTCTCCGTAAGCAGCGAATTGAAGCCATTGAGCTCTTCAGAAAAGGCGGAAGGGCAGAGCTGGCCGAAAAGGAAGAAGCCGAGCTAAAAATTCTCCAACGGTTTTTGCCTCAACCTCTTAGTGAAGATGAAGTTCGCAACCTGATCAAAGTCTCCATTGAGGAAGTCGGAGCCAAAAATATCCAGGATCTGGGTAAGGTCATGAAACAGCTGATGCCAAGAGTCAGCGGACGAACCGACGGTAAGCGCGTCAATGAGCTAGCCAAGGAACTTCTTGGGGGATAGGACGCGGGTAAATTTGCCGGAGGTAACCCCCTACCAAAACGGGCCGATCCAGCAATGCGCTTTAAGGCAAGTGGCCATAGCTGACAATAGCGCGCAGTTCAAACCAATCGCCCAAGTATTAGGACAAACAAACGGTTGCAGATGTCGGTCATAAATCAGGCTGACGACATGGGGTGGGATCTAGGCGGTCTCGTAGGACCTTACCGTCCGTAAATGAATTTGAGAGTGGTCCACGCTGGTGAACTGGATTGACCTAATCCTTTTGGTTGTACTTTTTCTCTTTGGCCTGAGAGGCTATTTCAAGGGGCTATTCCGAGAAACTTTTTCGCTCGGCGGTCTGGTCATTGGTTTCATGGTTGCGGTTAGGTATGATGAAGCCGTGGCTGCCTGGGCGGGGTTCTACTGGAACGTGTCTGCTATCATTCTAAAGGGTGCTGCCTTTGTCGTCATTTTCTTCGTTGTGTACTTTATCTTTGCTGTTGCAGGTTGGGTGCTTCATCGGTCCGCAAAAGTGCTCTTTTTGCAGACCATCAATCGTCTGGGGGGTATCGCGGTGGGTCTGGGCAAAGGCACAGCCGTGACGGCTCTGATAATCTTCTTTGTGACTTCAAGCGCGTGGATCCCTCGATCCACAAGGGCGCGCGTTGAAGACTCCTACCTCGGTCCACCTTTGTCCCAGTTGGCAGTGAGACTCATTCGCGTCGGTAAAGAAAAACTGTTGCCTGAAGAGAGCGACCGGGCGCTTACTCAGCGGGGAGTGTGCTGCTCGTAATTTGCCGGGATGATCAAACAGGAAAAGATCACCGAGATTCGCGATCGGGCTTCCATCGTGGAAGTGATTTCGGATTACGTGACGTTGAAAAAAGCCGGTCGGAATTATCAGGGGTTGTGCCCCTTCCATGGTGAGAAAACCCCCTCGTTTACGGTGAGTGAAGAGAAGGGGATCTTTCACTGCTTTGGTTGTCAAGCCGGGGGAAGCGTTTTTCATTTCCTCATGAAATACGATCAGCTATCTTTTCCCGATGCGGTGGAACGAGTCGCCAAGCGCTACGGCATCAAGATCGAGCGGTCCGATGGCGCGAGGGACCCCAGCGAGAGCGGCGAGCGTGAATCACTGTATCGGATTAATGAGCGCACGGCGGCAAACTATCACCAGATCCTGTTGAGTCAGCCGGCTGGGCGAAAAGCCCTGGACTATTTGAAATCTCGAAAAGTGACCGAGGAAATTGCCCAGCGATTTATGGTCGGCTATGCGCCTCAGACCGGGTCGGGTTTGCTGGACTTGCTACGTCGAGAAAAACTCTCGGTCAAGGATGCAATGCGATTGGGGCTCATCGGCCAACGGAGCGGGCAACAGTTCCATGAAAAGTTCTTTGCACGGTTGATGTTCCCAATTATTAACGCGGGAGGAAAGATTGTCGGCTTCGGCGGTCGCGTCCTCGACCGAGGGTTGCCCAAGTATATCAACTCAAGTGAAACACCGCTGTTCCATAAAGGTTCGACCTTGTATGGACTCTACCAGGCGAAAGACGGAATCCGTCGAGTCGATCGTGTGGTTGTGGTGGAAGGGTATTTAGATGTCATGGCACTCCATCAGTTTGGTCTCTGCTATGCCGTTGCGACCCTGGGAACGGCTTTGACATCGGATCACGTTCGGGTCCTGGGACGGTACACCCGGAACATCGTGGCGCTGTTTGATGGCGATGATGCCGGTCGAAAGGCGGCGGCGCGGAGCTTTGAAATCTTTATCGAAACCGGCCTGTTGGGTCGGGCAGCGTTTTTGCCGAAGGGCGAAGATCCTGATACTTATATCCATGGCCACGGTCCGGCGGCTTTAGAAAAAATCCTCGAAGAAGCAGTACCTTTGGCAGACTACTACTTTTCCTCGCTCAAACAACGATTCGGGATGAGCTTAGAAGGGAAAAGCCAGATTGCCAGTGAAGTGAGTCGGCTGCTCACCAAAGTCAGCAATCCCATTGAAGTGGATTTGCTAGTACGGCGTGCCGTGGATACCTTGGGAGTGCGAGAAGAAGTCTTGCGCCGCCCGGTCGTGACGCCAGGCTACTCGCTAGGGTCCAAAAGGACTCCTAAAGATTCGCCTGCAACCCCGTCCCCGATTCGAGATGATATTGCCGAACGATCGTTGGTGAGTTTGATGCTGCGCTTTCCTGCCGTCTTGCGCTCGGTGGAAAAAGAAGGGGAAGCTCGACAATGGCTCAGCTCAAAGTGGCAGGCAGTGGTTGATTTGATCCTTGCCGAGTGGCAAGAACGAAGACAGGTGGATGTTTTTCGAGTCGCTCAGAGGGTCCATCCCGATCAAGCGGCCGAAATTACTGCTTTGGCATTACAAGGAGAGAGCATCCTTGAAACGGAATGTGACAAGATGGCAGCGGATTGCCTCTCGCATCTCCGGCGCAAATACCTAAGGACCCTTGAACGAAATCTGCGAGTTGCAATTCGTGCCGCCGAAGAGCGGAAAGATGAGCAAGCGAAGAGAGAAAGGATACTAGAATGGCAAGACGTCGTACGAAAAGAGCGCCAGCTAGAACGCCGAAGGCTCGAGCCGAAACCAACCATCCGATAGCGACGGACAAATTGGCCTCCGATCACTCCAGCCAACGGGTGGAAAAGAAGAATATGAAGGAGGTCAAAAAGCTCATCGATTTGGGCAAGGAAAAAGGCTATCTGACTTATGACGACGTGAACGACATGCTGCCGGCGGAAGTGGTCTCGCCGGATCAGATTGACGATGTCATGTCCATCTTTGGCGAGATGGACATCGAGGTCGTCGATGCCAACCAGCGTGTCTCCTTGGGAGGCGCTGGCGAAGATCTTGTCGAAGATGAGGAGGAAGAAAAGGAGGTCGAGTCCGACATCGACGGCGACATGGTGGGTAAGACCGGTGACCCCGTGCGCATGTATCTGCGCGAAATGGGAACCGTTTCTTTGTTGAGCCGCGAGGGCGAGGTGGAGATTGCCAAGAAGATTGAACAGGGTGAAAAACAGGTGATCGAAGAGGTCCTCTCAAGCCCGTTGGCGCTGCGTTACGTTTTGGATCTTGGCGAAAAATTGGCTCAGCGTGAAATTCGGGTCAGAGAAATCATCAAAGATGGGGACGAGGATGCCGAATATCTCGAAGACGAAGAGGTTTATGAAAAACGGCTCTTAGAGCAAATCGCAAAGATTCGTCGTACGGCCAACGAAACGGAAAAGATTAAAAGGCAGTTGGATGGCAAACGCGTTTCAACGCAGCGGCGTTACGCGCTCCTTCAAAACTTGGCCAAATACCAAGATAAGATCGTCGGCGGACTCAAAGCGCTGCAGCTCAATCGTAGGCAGACGGAAGCCATCGTCGACGGTTTGAAGAGGGCCATGGACCGGATGCAAACGCTGGAAAGAAGAGTAAAGGATTTTGAGCAAAAAACCGGCAAGGCGGCGCCGGATATCATGAAGCTTGTTTCAGGCGTAAACGGTCGCAGAAAGGATTGGCAGCGCCTCATCGGCTCGCTTCGCATGGGACATGATGCGATCTTGACCATGGCGGAAGAAATCAAAAATGCGCGGCGCGACATTCGCCACATCGAAAAAGATCTTGAGATGCCGGCTGAAGAAATCAAGCGTCGCGTTTGGTCGATCATCGAGGGTGAGACCCGGGCCAACTTGGCCAAGAAGGAACTGATCGAGGCCAATCTTAGACTCGTTGTCAGCATTGCGAAGAAATATACGAACCGTGGGCTTCAATTCCTGGACTTGATTCAAGAGGGCAATATCGGCTTGATGAAGGCAGTGGACAAGTTCGAATATCAGCGGGGGTACAAGTTCTCTACCTATGCGACTTGGTGGATCCGCCAAGCCATCACGCGAGCCATTGCGGACCAGGCTCGAACCATTCGCATACCGGTACACATGATTGAGACGATCAATAAATTGATCCGTACTTCTCGATATCTGGTTCAAGAGATCGGACGGGAGCCAACGCCGGAAGAGATCGCCAGCAAAATGGAGATTCCCTTGGATAAGGTCCGAAAGGTTCTCAAAATAGCAAAGGAGCCGATTTCGCTTGAAACCCCGGTCGGCGAGGAGGAGGATAGTCATCTCGGCGATTTTATCGAAGACAAACGGATCATTACACCCTCAGACGCGGTGGTGAACATCAACCTTCAAGAACAAACACGAAAAGTCTTGGCGACACTGACGCCGCGCGAAGAGCAGGTACTGCGAATGCGTTTCGGCATCGGCGAAAAATCGGATCACACCCTCGAAGAAGTAGGTCAGAAGTTTACCGTTACGCGCGAGCGTATCCGGCAGATTGAAGCCAAGGCGTTGCGCAAACTCAGACACCCCAGCCGCAGTAAACGGCTCAAAAGCTTCATGGAAAGCTAGTTTGGTTCCGACCAGCGATTCAACTCGCAGCCCGCAACTCGAAACAATTCCTACGGGCCCATAGCTCAGTTGGTTAGAGCCACCGGCTCATAACCGGTTGGTCCCTGGTTCGAATCCAGGTGGGCCCACCATACCTCCCTTCGATTGGCCGGATACCACGCCTGGCGCCTCCAGGTGCGAAAGGTGATGGGTTTTCCTTCCTGATTCAAAAAAAAGACGTGCTGGTTTTCAGTGCAATGAAGCGGCTTGATTGTCCTGAAAAGCCTTATCTCCGTCGTGGCATCGGAACCTGATCGAGAAGGTCTCACCCGGTGGCCGCAACGCCCGCTTTGCGCACGCTGCTCGTGGTCATTCAACGAGACGTCTGCACAGATAGCCTTCTTTTCAGTGGCGAGGGAGAGACCTCGAACCAAACCCGTGAGGTCGCCGGTGATCTCAGCTTGGCGACACTCACGGCCACGGTCCCGGTCGCCGACGCGATCTCGAGGCAAACCTTCACCTTTGAGGTGAACCTGGTCTGGAAGGCGACAGGAAACCCCCAGTTTCTCCATTCCAAATAGACGTTTAAAGACCCGGACCTCGGGATCATGATCACAGCCTTCATGCGCAGCACGGAAGCTGAGGCCACGGCGACCGGAACGGTGTTTGGGGTCGGGCAGAACTTTGCGTCCGAGGCGTCCGACACGGCCAGATTCAGAAACAGAACGACGGGACCCTGACCATCCAGAAGGCGCCGTAAGATCCGTTGTCAGACGGCGACACCCTTCATCTTCCCACGAACCTCCACGGCTCACCGAGGTTGCCATATTCCTAGCCAGAAGCTCGACTCCTTCTTTCACTTTCCTGTCGTGAGTCGCAGCGAGTAGAGGGCAAAACTCAGCGGCTCAGTATGACTCGGGTAGTTCCAATCAGTTTTGCCACAGGACTGGGTCTCCTGTCCCACCCCGTAAGCCATCGGATGAGCAACACTTGTTCTTGATGGTGTCCAGCAGGCGGACCAATGGCCGGTATATTCCAAGCCAAAGCGGGAAGTGACGGGCTAATTCGCCCGTTGCCATCTCCCACCTAAAAAACTGGGACATCCTGACGCTTCCATCTTAGAGACTTTTCAGGAAACCTGCGCTCATGTGCTCAGTTTTCGGCCCATTTCGTAGCGGTCCCAGCATTGCTCTGTCCTCTTACTGAAACGCAGGGACAATGACTGAAAAAGATTTTTATTTACTCATTATTGTGTCCGTCGTAACCGGTTTTTTGCTCATCCAGATCGTTATGACCAGGATTGGCCGGCATCGAAAGAGCCGCCGTCTGGAACGAGAAATCGCAGAGTACTTGCGCAAAAGAGCGGCGGGACAAAATAACTGAAAACGGGTTGAGTCAATGCCGAGAAAAATCACCTATGAGCAGGCTCTGGTATTCCACGGCCGGGTTGCATTGGATCCTGTGGACACTGGTGTCATTGAGAAATTGTTCAAGAAGGATCTCCGCGAGAGAGAAGAAAAACTCATGCTCGCAGTGCTGGAAAATGCTGTTGAATATTTCCAAAAGCATGTCCTTGCACGAAACCCCAGTGGAAAGAAGCTATTTCAAGAAGCGGAGGAGTGGTTTCTAGAGAAAGATAGCGATGAGCTTTTCTCCTTTGAGAACATCTGTGGAACCTTAGAGCTGCATCCCGACTACATACGGCACGGGCTCCTGTGTTGGAAGGAAGCGAAGCTCAAGACGTATTCTGTTGAAGGCCATCGTGCAGGTCGCCCGAAGTTATCGAGAACCCGCGTCAGGCACCCTTCAGTCAGATTTTCCAAGACTGCATAAATTCTCTTGTGAGAGCCTCCCTCAACAAATGAACACGGTCGATTTAGAACGCCTCAAGGAACAGGAAGATGCCGCAATCAAAATCATTGATAGCTGGCCGCGAATCTTTCAGCTCCTCGTCTACCGGCAGCTTTACGCTTTCGGTATCCGAATCAGCAATATCGATTCTGAGATTGAGAAAGAATTGAAGAAGTCTGCCTGAGAAGGTCCAGTGAAGAAAATTCTTATTGTGGAAGATAACAAGGACTCCAGTGAGATCATCGGTCTGTTCATAACAAAGATTGGACATCACCACATAAAAGCCAAGAACAGTAAAGAAGCGATCACATTGGCGGAGGCGGAGGAGCCGGACCTCATTTTCATGGATATGGAACTGCCGGATGTCGATGGGGTCAAGACAACTGCGATACTTAGACAGAATCCCAAAACATCTCACATTCCTGTTGTTGCGATAACGGCGTGGATCTCCGCACTATGGCAGGAAAAGGCTGAGAAAGTGGGTATCGTAACCTACTTAATAAAACCGATCTCACCCCAGGTGTTAAAGGAAACCATCGAGGAATACACGCGGAGTTCAGTCACCCCAAAACCGTGAGCCAAGATGGAGATAAGAAGAAGGACTTTTTTTTTAGCACTAGTAAAACGGAGCCCAGACTTAAGCTCCGTTTTCACCTCGCCACGAACACCCACAGCCGATCGAGCTTAATTGAGCTTAACTAATTCGCTACTCAAGCAGTCAATTTCTGCTTTGACCTTTATGTCGTGATTCTCGGCGAATTTGCCGCGCGAGGGCGTCCATTTGCTTTCCGATTAGTTCTTTAACCGAGTCGCGGATGCCGAGGAAGGCCGCACGCAGCACCTGAAGGCTGAAGATGGGAGCGGAACTGCGGAATCAACCATTCCGGTTGCAGTATGGCTCTAACAAATCCAGAGCCTCATGTACTTAACCATTGAGCTCTAGCCACGCGGAGATGAGAGCCGAAACTGAGTCTCGCGAGGAGAAAGGGGAGATATTGGCCTGTTTTTATCAAGCCGGATTAATTTTGCGCCCGATAATTTTTATGATTGTTCACTTTTGAACAGAACCTCAGTGCCGAATCACGATACAATTTGAAACGAGAGAAGGGCGAGGATGAGCGTTTATGGAAGAACAATACAAAGGGCACGTTATCCGAGTCACAACAGAAAAGGATAACAGTGCATTTCCGTGGATACCAATTTGCAGAATACTGGATGGAGCGTCGCGAGAGTTTATTAAACAGATCGACTGGCCGATTGGTTACGACACCCCCGATCGAGCCGAGAAGGCAGGACTGATAATCTCCAAAAAATGGATTGACGCAGGGAAGCGTTGATCTCTAAGCCTTTACGCAGCGATCGGGGGCCAGATAGGCCGTACCCTCTTTTGGGCTGACCTGAGTAAAAGGGGCCATACCGAAGCCCGGTAACGAGAGCAATACGTCACGGCGCATGATCATGCATGATGCGCGGCGGAATTATCGACAAGAGTTTTGGTGGAATCCGGGAGAGCCGGCGCCGGAGAGGGGGCCGGCTATATCGGTTGACCTACCGCGTCTCACTTAGGTCAATGTCGCCAATCTCTTGGATCGTCTTACCACAATGTCGAAGTAGCACTGCGTAAATCTCGCTGCAGAAAGCGGCATCACTTATAAAGAACTCGCCTAAGTATTCAGCGCCAGCATGCTCCATAACTAAGAAACAGCTGGTGGACGGTTTGACAAAGGATACGAAGACGGTTTTCAGGATGCCGACTTCGCCTCGTGGGTGGGTATTGTCAAAGCCCGCGCACCACAACCAGTCGGGCGGCCAGCTGCGGCCATTCCAGTATGTTAACAGTGGATGGTTTCGAAGTAACATGGACGGGACCCCCTTTCGTTCGGGCTCCCAGTCCTTGCAGACCCGGCGCGTTAAGTCCGGACAGATTGTTGACTTACTTCATTCGTACAACCTTTGCTCTGCCGTGTCGAGGCAAAACTGTCAATTTAAAAGAATCAATGAAGATTCCGTATTGTCAGAAACATGACAACGTGAGCTTGTCGTCTATCTGACAACCGGTTCTTGCTTCAAACATCGATGATGATATTAAGCAATCCGGACGGTATGGAAATTCACTTTATCACGAGCGGGGGCAACTGGAATGAAGCTTCGGGAACATCCACTCATGGTTCGTGGAGGTATGCTTAACTGGCCTCCTATTTGGCTTTGGACCGGCGGAGAAAAGAATGAACGTCCTCGTGGCGAAGTTGGCGCTTTGATACGAGTTGAGCCCTCGGTGGTCGAAGACAGAAGTCTGTTTTTGACAATGCAGTACAACGATAGCGAATATATGGGATGCTTATCGTTCGATGATGCTGCGTTTTGCCAAGAAATCTACAATCTTCTAAAAGGCCTTTATCGTCATTCCATTTCAGAGATCGGCGAGTTAGACATCGGGCATACTCTAGACTGACAGCAGACGGTAGAAATGTGGGAGCACTGCGATATATTACGCACGAAAGCGTAGCTTCTTCACAGGGTCGGGCTTCTTCCTAAGCCGGGGTAAACGGTGTTCGTAGCACCGCCCGGCCGTTTTTATTTCAGTCTACGTAAACGGATTCGTTCCCGCCTCGCAAAATTGCAGGCCGCCAGTTCCTAACTTCAATCGGCCTGTTGGTATTTCAACTTCTACGCAGTCGTGAGCTCCGGGGTCCACAAACTCGTTCAACGCTTTTTCAAAAACTTCTTCAGGAATATTTATAGCCTCCCTCACAATATCTTTATCGATATACTCGTTTCCCTGTCCAGGATCGTGGTACCGACTGCAGAGCCAGTGGAAGATTTTGGCTTTTGCTTCCTCAATAGTCATGTTTCTTTGTCCTCTCCTGGAGCGCACTGCCCGGGCCGCTTTATTTTTACTTCTTCTGTTTCTTTACCTTCCTCCTGCAACTCTCTTAATGCTTTCAAGTAGCCACCCCGTGGCTGGTGCTGGCGAGTTTCCCAGCTAGCCACGGGGGTCAGGAGTTGAGCCGAGCATAGCATCGAGCAAGGAATTTGACGAATTGCACCATCGCGAAGACAATTATGGCCAGAAATCGCAGACGTGTTCGAGCAATACTAGGGAGACATGGAGGAGCGCTCGTTTGATCCCATGAAGAAGGGAGAAAGGCTCAGAGAGACCGTAGAATGGCCTGGTGTCCATTCCTAAAGCGATCGCTACCCGACGCAAGGTTATCTTTGGGTTTAACAAAGCAAAACAGATTAAGCATTCTGTTCAGGGCTAGGAGAGGGCTAGGAGCTATTTCGGGTTTTGGGCTCGAGCAGAATATACGAGCGATGACCGAGACTGCATTCATAGGTCGCTAAGTCGTATCGCGCTATTTTTTCGCTTTCGAGGTCGACCAGGGTCAGGGGGCGACCACACTCTTTTCCGTCAACAAACACTGGGCACTTCTTGTCTTCCATGGTCGTAACCCCAATGTGTCAGTTGTGAGCCCTCTGACTCTATTGTCGCGCCTGGAATGGGGTCGGTCAACAAGGTTGAAAAAGAATGGCATTCGTGACCAAGAGCGCCGATGTTAGGGGTCACGATGCCGGTTGCAGGTGTGGTTGCAAAGGGGTCGAGCTTCGAGTACTTCCGGCGTGTCGATGTTTCGTTTCTTACGTTTCAACACGCAAGAGTTTCCAAGACAACCATAGGCGTGTAGAGGTAGCGCAGCCCATTTGTAAAACTCAATCCATAGAAAAGGTGAAACGAGTCGACGTGTCGTCGGAAGATTTGGAGGCAAACATGAGGCAAATGAACAACCGAGAGTGCAGGATGAGATCCGTGGTAGGCACGTTAGGCCTTTTAGCGATTGGCTATATGTTGGTTAAAAACCTGCCGGCCATCGTTCGGTATATAAGATCAGCCGCATGTAACTCTAATCACTAGAGGCAGCACCTAACCTTTCGAGAACCAGGGGCCGCCCGGCACGCGTGCTGGTTTCCATTCAAAGCCTTCGAGCTCCGAGTTTAAACTCAAGACCAAACCCGAAACTCCAGGCAATTATTGAATCACCGCGGACAAACCAAACAAAAAAGTCTTCAGACCGCTTGGCGTGGTGCAACTCTTGAAGTTCACACCCAACGCGAGTCCTTCTCAATAAGGGATTGGCAGGTTTGCGGAATCTTCATCGGGCCACGATGCCTCATTTTCATTGTTAAATCTTAGTTTTGCCATTCTGGCACTCTTTCCGGTTTCATCCCACCGAACTTCTATTCCTAATTGGGTGGTTTCTTAGTCAATTGCGACTTGGTATTGGCATTGCTGTATGGATCGCCGCATGAGCACCTTCGAAAAAAAGATGCCCCAAATGGAAGCCCCGGTTCACGAGCAGGATACAGAGAGTTTGCTGCTGGAGCGACTCAAAAATAGTCAGTCGGAAAGTGATTACTTTCGGTGGCTGCTATTTGTTGTTGGTTTTTACCGTGGGATACAAAAGGTGGACGCGGCAACGGCGTTGCTTCACCGATTCATTGAAACGAGCAACAGCGACGAACAAAAAGCTCATTGCCATCTTACCCTGGGCCAAATTGCAACAGACGAACAGCAGTTTGAAGCCGCCCTCAAACATTTCAAGACCGCTTTAGGGTTGAACCCGAAGCAAAAGAAGATCGTCTATGTGCTGCACAATAACACGGCCTATTGCCTGAACATGCTTCATTGCTACGCAGAAGGGGAACGACATTGCCGATTGGCCATAGAGGTCAATTGGACGCGCGCCAGCGGTTATCGCAACCTAGGCGTGAGCCTTAAGGGGCAGACTAAGATCGTAGAAGCAGTTTGGGCGTTGGTCGAGGCCGCAAAGTTAGATGTGGCGGATGAACGAGCACGTCTCTTGCTCCGAAAACTTATCGAGGACAATCCCGGTGTTCTCGTCCCGTGCCCGTGGGCCATGGAAGGGTTGACTCCGAACGCGAACAGCGAAAACACACCTCGAAATTGACCTTGCATATCATTGTCCTACGAAACAACGGTTTCTTCTTCATAGCTAAACCAATCGACCTCGGTATCTCGCTTTACAAAATATAGCGAGCGCAGTAGATTCACTATTGCTACCTCGCGGGATCTTCTGGAAATCATTGGGTCTGTATCTGCATCTTCAAGGGGAGGTCTCCCATGACAAGAGTTCGAGACATCCTAGCGGTGAAGGGACGTGACGTATGGTCGATCGGGCCCCATGCATCAGTGTACGATGCGATGAAGCTCATGGCCGATAAGGGGATTGGGGCGCTGTTGGTTATGGAAGGGGCGAAGCTGGTGGGAATCATCTCGGAACGCGACTATGCACGAAAAGTCATTCTCCAGGGCCGTTCCTCGAGAACCACCGCGGTCCAAGAGATTATGACGACGCGTGTTGCCTATGCGGAGCCTGAGCAGAATATCGAAGAGTGTATGGCCTTGATGACCGAGATACGGATCCGCCATTTGCCGGTTATCGAAGCCGGCGAAGTACGTGGCGTGATCTCCATCGGCGATCTCGTAAAATCCATCATCGCTGAACAGAAGTTCATCATCGAACAGCTCGAGCGCTATATCAGCAGCTGACAGCGACTCCCAACACTCTTGGTTTGTTGCTTTCGGCCGGTTTCCATTTGGTTTCGTTGCACAAATTCGCTCCTTAGTTCAAGCATATGGAGATGGGCGTCTTCGTTCGGCGTCACAAACATTCGCCGAATGCTTCCGATGCCCTTTGGGTCTTCTGCCGAAGAGCTAACTTTTGCCAGTAGGGTCTTGACATTTCTTTTCGTGGATGACATAAGAAACTTAAGTTTTTATCTACTTCGACCTAAAAGAATTAACTTGATAGACCATATAGATTTAAAAATACTTTCTATTCTTCAAAATAGTGGACGATCTCGCCTCGCTGATATAGCTGAAGAGGTAGAGCTTTCGGCGCCGGCTGTAATGGAGCGGGTGAAGAAGCTGGAGGTAGGTGGGATCATCAAAGGATATCAGGCTGTCGTTGATGGCAAGAAGGTCGGCAAGGACATAACGGCCTTTATCGGCGTGTCCATCGGTAAGCAACGAGACATGGATAAGTTTGCCGCGCAGATGTTGCAGCGCCACGATGTGCTCGAGTGCCATCACGTGACGGGAGATGAAAGCTTTATCCTCAAAGTGAAGTCAGCGAACACCGGCTCTTTGGAAAGACTGCTGGGTGAAATTCGTTCTGTGGAAGGAGTAACGCGGACAGTCACGAAGGTGGTGCTTTCCACGGCGAAGGAAAGCCAAGCCTTGGATCTCGATCAAAGCTTGTCGGAACATTCGAACGCGAAAAGAAAGTGATGCTTCGGGCACGAATTGTTATTGACGCAACGTGGGTTTCTCGATATGGCCTAACTGTTTGCCACGGCGTGCCACCGTACTGCAACCCTCGCATCCGCTTTTTTGTAACACCAGAAGGAGCGATCTAATCCAGTGAAGAATACGAATATGGAGAGCGCCAACTTCCCTCCCAAACAGGGTCTTTATGATCCGAGGTTTGAACACGATGCCTGTGGCGTTGGATTCATCGTCAATATCAAGGGTGAGAAGTCCCATAAAATTGTCGAGCAGGCGCTGACGGTGTTGCAAAATCTCGATCACCGCGGGGCCTGTGGTTGCGAAGAAAATACGGGTGACGGTGCGGGACTCTTGCTTCAAGTGCCTCACGCTTTCTTCCAAGACGCTTGCGAGGGACTCGGATTCAAGCTGCCTGATCCGGGCGAATACGGCGTTGGCATGCTCTTTCTACCGGACAATCGCAATCAACGACGGCAATTTGAAAAGATTCTTGAGGAAATCATAGCCAGCGAGGGGCAGCGTCTTCTTGGCTGGCGCAAGGTGCCCACGGATAATTTGTATCTGGGCGAGACGGCCAAATCCTACGAGCCGTTCGTCCGGCAGGTATTCATCGGCCGAGGCGAAGGTATCGAGGACGACCTCGCATTTGAGCGTAAGCTTTATGTCATTCGGCGCCGGGCAGAGAATGCGATTCGTTATGCCCGACTGCCGGGTGGAGATTTCTTTTACATTCCAAGTTTCTCCTGCAGGACAATTATCTATAAGGGGATGTTGACACCCAGACAGGTGATCACTTTCTATCCGGATCTTTCGGATCCATCGGTGGAGTCTGCCATCGCGGTTGTCCACTCCCGTTTCAGCACCAATACGTTCCCTAGCTGGGGACGTGCGCATCCCTATCGGTATCTCATCCACAACGGCGAGATCAACACGCTTCGCGGCAACGAGAACTGGGCGCACGCGCGCCAGGGGATGCTGGCATCGGAGCTATTTGGTGATGATCTGAAAAAGGTCTTCCCCATCATCCAAGAGGACGGTAGCGATTCAGCGAAATTCGACAATTGTCTTGAGTTCTTGGCATTGAGCGGGCGCTCTCTCCCCCACGCGGTCATGATGATGATCCCGGAGCCGTGGGAAAATCATGAGAGCATGGACGAGAAAAAGCGGGCCTTTTACGAATATCATAGCAGTCTGATGGAGCCGTGGGACGGTCCCGCATCGATCGCTTTTACCGACGGTACGGTCGTGGGTGCCGTGCTGGATCGTAACGGCTTGCGTCCATCGCGCTATTACGTCACTAAGGACGATCTCGTTATTATGGCTTCGGAGGTCGGCGTGCTCGATGTGCCGCCGGAACGCGTTTTGGAAAAGCGGCGTTTGCAGCCCGGTCGCATGTTCCTGGTCGACACCAGTGAAGGGCGCATCATCACTGACGAAGAGATAAAGCAAGAGATGGCGGCGGCTCAGCCCTACAGGAAGTGGTTAAAGGAAAACCTGGTTCACTTCGACGCGCTTCCCAACGTCTCGGAGCAACAGCCCACGCCAAATCATCAAGCGACCCTGCAGCGTTTACAGACTTTCGGTTACAACTTCGAAGATCTCCGCATCAACATCGGACCGATGGCACAAAATGGTATTCAACCCGTCGGCTCAATGGGCACGGATACTCCATTGGCGGTTTTGTCCGATCAACCGCAGTTGCTTTACAATTATTTCAAACAGCTTTTCGCGCAAGTGACCAATCCGCCCATCGATCCCATTCGTGAAGAGTTGATTACCTCAACGACGCTGACACTGGGTTCGGAAGGCAATTTGGTCGCTCCCAAGCCGGAAAGCTGTCGCCAGCTTAGGCTTCCCGATCCCATTCTGAAAAACTCAGATATGGAGAAGTTGCGCAAGATCGATATGCCGGGAATCAAGTCGCTTACGCTACCGATTCTTTTCAATCCGAACGAAGGCAAGGCAGGTTTGGAGCGGGCCTTGGAGGGATTGTTTAAAGCCGCGGACCAAGCGATTGCGGACGGCACCACGATCTTGATCCTCTCCGATAAAGGTGTTGACCGAACCCACGCGCCGATCCCGGCTCTACTGGCATCGTCCGGATTGCATCATCACCTCATCCGCCGCGGCACGCGCACCCGAGTGGGGTTGGTGCTGGAATCGGGAGAACCCCGGGAAGTGCATCATTTCTGTCTTTTGGTCGGCTACGGAATGCAAGCCATCAACCCTTACCTGGCCTACGAGTGTCTCAACGACATGATCCACGAAGGCATGCTGAAAGGCATTACGTATCACGAGGCGATCAAGGGTTACGACAAAGCCATCTATAAAGGCGTCGTAAAAGTCATGGCGAAGATGGGGATTTCTACGATCAAGTCCTATTGCGGCGCGCAAATTTTCGAAGCCGTGGGGCTCGGTCAAGAGCTGGTGGATAAGTACTTTACCTGGACACCGTCTCGCGTCGGCGGCATCGGCTTAGAAGAAATCGCGCGGGAAGCGCAACAGCAACATGCCAAGGCCTTTCCGACCTATCCGTTGAACGGTCATACACTGGAAGCCTACGGTCAATATCAGTATCGCAAGGACGGTGAGTTGCATCTTTTCAATCCGCGGACGATCCATCTGCTGCAGAAAGCCTGCCGTATCAACGACTACAAAACGTTTAAGGAATACGCCCAGCTTATCGATGGTCAGTCCGAGCGCCTGGCGACGTTGCGTGGCCTGATGGAACTAAAATACGCCTCCAAGCCGATTCCAATTGACGAAGTGGAGCCGGTGGATGCGATCGTAAAACGCTTCAAGACCGGCGCCATGTCCTACGGCTCGATAAGCAAAGAGGCGCACGAAGCCCTGGCCATCGCGATGAACCGCATCGGCGGCAAGAGCAATACAGGTGAGGGGGGTGAAGATCCGGCGCGTTACGTTCCAGATTCCAATGGCGATTCGCGCAATAGTGCTATTAAGCAAGTTGCCTCGGGACGATTTGGCGTGACGAGTTATTACCTGACGCAAGCGCGGGAGCTCCAGATCAAGATGGCCCAGGGTGCCAAGCCAGGAGAAGGTGGCGAGTTACCCGGTCGAAAAGTCTATCCGTGGATCGCCAAAGTGCGCCACTCGACCCCGGGTGTCGGCTTGATTTCTCCACCGCCGCACCACGACATCTACTCCATCGAAGATTTGGCGCAACTGATCCATGATCTCAAAAACGCCAATCATCACGCACGCATCAGCGTAAAGCTCGTCTCTGAAATCGGCGTCGGAACCATTGCCGCGGGCGTCGCCAAAGGCCATGCAGATGTGGTTTTGATTAGCGGCCATGACGGCGGCACCGGAGCTTCGCCACAGACAAGTATCAAGCACGCGGGCCTGCCCTGGGAGCTAGGACTCGCGGAGACACACCAGACCCTGGTGCTTAACAACCTGCGCAGCCGCATCGCCGTGGAGACCGACGGCCAGCTGAAGACCGGCCGCGACGTCGTCATTGCTGCGATGCTCGGCGCCGAGGAATTCGGTTTTGCAACCACTGCCTTGGTGACCTTGGGCTGCATCATGATGCGGGTCTGTCACCTCGACACCTGCCCGGTGGGGGTCGCCACGCAGAATCCCGAGTTGCGCAAGAAATTTGAGGGTGATCCAGCTCACGTGGTGAATTTCATGCGCTTCATCGCCCAGGAGATGCGCGAGCATATGGCCAAGCTGGGCTTTCGCACGGTCAACGAAATGGTCGGCCGTTCGGATAGGCTCGAAGTGCGCCGCGCTGTGGAACATTGGAAGGCCAAAGGTTTGGATTACGCAGCGATTCTTTATCAACCCAAGGTCCGGCGCGACGTTGGCCGGTATTGCCAAATACCGCAGAACCATGGGCTGGAAAACGCCCTCGACAACCAGGTACTGCTGGACTTGGCCGCGCCGGCGTTGGAACGGCGGGAGAAAGTCAAAGCGACGTTGGATATCCGCAATACTAATCGTGTCGTTGGGACGATTCTTGGCAGTGAGGTTACCCGAAGATTTGGACCGCAGGGTTTGCCGGAAGACACGATCCATTTTCACTTTGAAGGCTCCGCTGGTCAGAGCTTTGGGGCATTTGTCCCGGCCGGCATGACTCTCGAACTGGCCGGCGACGCTAACGATTATTTTGGTAAAGGTCTCTCTGGTGGCAAGATGATTTTGTATCCGCCGGAGGGTTCTACTTTTGCTCCCGAGGAAAACATCATCGTTGGCAATGTGGCCTTTTACGGCGCCACCGGGGGTGAGGCGTATATTCGCGGCATGGCTGGCGAGCGCTTCTGCGTACGCAACAGCGGTGTTCGTGCCGTAATCGAAGGCGTAGGCGACCACGGTTGCGAGTATATGACTGGGGGTAGGGTCGTCGTTATCGGGACAACGGGGCGGAATTTTGCCGCCGGGATGTCAGGGGGTATGGCGTACGTACTGGACGAAGATGGGACGTTCAAGAACCGTTGTAACTTCGAAACAGTGACGCTTGAGCGATTGGACGAACGAGATTTGCAAGAAGTGGAGGAGTTACTCAAGCGACATGCGGTTTATACACACAGCGCACGCGCGTGGCAGCTTCTAGCGCTGTGGCAGGAAACCGCACCGAAGTTCGTCAAGGTAATGCCAAGAGACTACCGTCGCGTGCTCGAGGCTTTACAAGAAGCAGAGGCCAAGGGATTGGTTGGCGACGAAGCGCTCATGTTTGCCTTTGAAGCGAACAAGAACGACGCGGCTCGCGTCAGCGGAAATTGAGCACCTCGCGGTCACTTGGAGAGGCTCTGACCCACGCCTCCTTTCCGCTTTATTAGGAGCGGAAGGGGACTACGAACCCACGTTTGCATGTGTGAATAGCGGATGGCTGAGCTGGAAGGCGCAGGCGTCCGGTCGAATATTTTCGTGTCGCAGGAGAAGCAAGGAGCATGGGCAAACCAACTGGCTTCATGGAGTATGACCGCGAGTTGCCGCAGGACCGTTCGCCGTTAGAACGGTTGCATGATTGGGAGGAGTTTCATGAGCACTTTTCGGAAGCCAAATTGCAGCAGCAGGGCGCTCGTTGCATGGACTGCGGCATTCCGTTTTGCCACACGGGACAACTCATTAGCGGTATGGCTTCAGGGTGTCCGGTTAATAACCTTATCCCGGAATGGAACGATCTTGTTTACCGTGGACTGTGGAAAGAAGCCTTAGAGCGGCTTCACAAGACCAACAATTTTCCCGAATTTACCGGGAGAGTTTGTCCGGCACCCTGTGAGGGATCCTGCGTGCTCGGCATCAATGAGCTCCCGGTGACGATCAAGAACATTGAATGCTCGATAATAGACAACGGTTTTGTCCAAGGATGGGTAACCCCGGACCCGCCGCAGAAACGGACCGGTAAGAAAGTTGCGGTCGTCGGTTCAGGCCCGGCCGGGCTCGCCTGCGCGGCGCAACTTAATCGTGCAGGTCACCTGGTAACTGTATACGAACGGGCGGACCGCATCGGCGGCTTGCTGATGTACGGTATTCCCAACATGAAGTTGGACAAGAGCATTGTGCAGCGCCGCGTTGACCTTATGGCCGCGGAAGGCGTGGAGTTCGTCACCAGCATTGCCGTCGGCGCCGATATTCCGGCGAGCCGGCTGCAGCAAGAGTTCGATGCCGTCATATTATGCTGCGGGGCCACCCAGCCGCGTGATTTGCCGATTCCCGGCAGGGAACTCAAGGGCATCCACTTTGCCATGGATTTTCTGCACGCGAATACGAAGAGCTTGCTTGATTCAGGTCACGAAAACGGCAACTATATTTCAGCGGCCGATAAGCATGTGATTGTCGTCGGCGGCGGGGACACCGGCACGGACTGTGTCGGCACCGCCATGCGACATCAATGCAAGAGCCTCACACAAATTGAAATCTTGCCGCGTCCACCCGATGCGCGTCAGCCTGACAATCCTTGGCCCGAATGGCCCAAGGTTTATAAACTGGACTACGGCCAGGAAGAGGCCAAGGCTCGCTTTGGTGCGGACCCGCGTATCTATCTTACTACTGGTGAAAAATTCGTGGGTAATGAAAAGGGTCAGGTCCAAGAGTTCCACATCTACGATGTAGAATGGACAAGGGATGAGAAGGGAGCTTTTATTCCCACGCGGGTTCCCGGCACAGAGAGGGTTTTACAGGCGGATCTGGTTTTACTCGCGATGGGTTTCCTGGGCCCTGAGGATACGGTTCTTTCGCAACTCGGTGTCGAACGCGATCCGCGATCCAATGCCAAAGCTGAATATGGCCAATTCAACACCAGTGTTCCTGGCATTTTTGCGGCCGGCGATTGCCGGCGCGGCCAGAGCCTAGTGGTTTGGGCAATTAACGAAGGGCGCGGCGCGGCTAGAGAGTGCGATCGCTACTTAATGGGCAAGACGAATCTCCCCTGAACTCGGAGCATGCAGGAAAGTTTACGGTTGCATGAGAGACCAAGGTGCAGTGCCGGAGGTAAAGTTTTATGGCAAATTCTGCAAACCATTTTGGACCGCGACCGATGGACGAAGTTAAAAAAGAGCTTCTTTCTCGAGCCAAAGAGATGCGCAACCCGTTTCTTCACACGATCTATGAAGAAGTTGCGCCGGTGATCCGGGATCTCAAATCCGTGGAGAGAGAAGAGTGGGCGAGGGTCTTCAGTGCCCTGGCTGCTCCCTGGGAGGAGAAAGCGGCGCGCGCCGAAGCTGACGGCGACGGCTCGGCAGCCATGAAAAATTATCTTATCGCCTACGACTGCTGCCACGTGGCGCGCTATCCGGCGCCCAATTCGCCGGGCAAGCTGAAAGCTTACAGAAAATCCCAAGAGAATTATTTGAAGGCGGCGCGCTATTTCGATCCGCCGGTGGAACGGGTTGAGATGCCCTTCCGTGGCCGACCCGGCGAGGGAAGCGTTTCGGTCGGGCTTCTACGAAAGCCGAGAGGAGTTGAGAAACCGCAGGTGGTGATTATTTGGGGCGGCATCGACGCTTTTAAAGAAGAACGACCGACTGAACCTTATCTTCGCGCGGGCATGGCAACGCTTTGTATCGACATGCCGGGAGTGGCCGACGCCCCGCTTGCCGGTTCGGAGGATGGTGAGCGCCTTTGGGATGCGGTGCTTGATTGGATCGGTCAACGCCCGGATTTGGATTCGGACCATGTCGGAATTGTCGGTGGCAGCACCGGAGGTTATTGGGCCACAAAAGTTGCCCATACCCATCGTGAGCGGATTCGTGCCGCGGTTAACCATGGTGGTCCGGCACACTACGCTTTTGCGGAAGAATGGATCATCAAAGCACAGCGCGGCGAATATCCATTCGAGCTTGCTGAAACTCTCGCGTGTGCTTTCGGCCGCTCCAGTGCTGAAGAGTGGGTTGAATACAGTCCCCGACTTTCTCTGCTCGATCAGGGAATACTCAACCATCCCTGTGCGCCGCTGCTTTGCGTCAACGGCGTTAACGATAGCGTTTTCCCGATTGCCGATATGTATTTACTGCTCGAACATGGCGACCCTAAGACCGCACGCTTCTTTCCCGGCGGCCACATGGGAGGGGGCGGGGCACAGGCAATGATTTTGGCTTGGTTGAAGGAGAATCTGCGCTAAGGATATCGGGCCGTGCTAAAACGTTGCTTTACTACGGGATTCGTTGCTTGTTTAGCTCCTGCTGGAGATGGAGTTTCTGCTGTTGGTCTTTTAGCAGATTCATCTGCTGTTCGATCTGTAATTGCCTCAGTTGCTCTTTTTGCCTGGACGGGTTCTGCTCCCGTTGAATCTGATTGATCTCCAGCTCGGTCTTGAGGCGATTCAGTTGTTGTTCGTTCTTGATTTGATCGAGCTGCTGCTGGGTTTGGTTGATCTGCTGTTGTTGCTGCGGTTGGGTGAGACCGGTCCGCTGTTGCTTAAGCTGATCTAACTGCTGTTGGGCTCGATCCAGCTGCTGGTCACGTTGCAATTGGTCCAGTTGCTCGCGCTCGCGCGTCTGATTGATCTGCTCCTGTTGACGAGCCTTGGTTTGCTCCTTCTGAAACTCCTGGACTTGGTCAGCGGCCGCCCGGCTCATGGCCGGGCACGCAATACAATACAGGCTGATAACAAGCGCGGCGAACATAAAAGTGTGAAACGTTTTCATAGATCACCCTACTCCAAGTTCTCAGGAACCGATGAAGAATTCAATAGACACTAGTGGGTCGAGAGAAGCAAGGAAAAATCAATCGGAAAATAGTCTAAATTTCTGCAATGCCGTAATACGCTGCGCAGTTGTGCCACAGAATTCTCCTTTTGTCTTCTACTCCAATGGGCAACTGCAGGAAGCGCTCCACTGCCTTTGGATACTTTGTGTCCACGTGGGGAAAGTCGGTGGAGAAGACCAAGCGGTCATTACCGACGAAATCGACAGCGTATTTTACCGGCTCCTCGTCGGCTTCGACGGAAGCATAGCACTGTCTCTTGAAGTACTGACTCGGCGGGTTCTTGAGCTCAGGCGCCCACTGGTCACCGAACATCTCCCAATGCTCATCGAGCCGCCATAAGAGAAACGGCAACCAGCCGCAATTACCCTCAAGAAAAGCGACGCGCAACTTAGGATGGCGCTCAAGAACACCACCGCCGCAGAAGCTCCCCACCGCCAGCATCTGTTCGAACGGGTGGGAAAAGGTGTGCCGCAGCATAAAATCGTAGCCGAATTGATCGCCGACCTGCCGCCCGGCCGAGGTATTGGATTCGTGAAAACCGAGCGGAACATCCAACTCCTCCAGGGCCGACCATAGGGGGTTGTAGTAGGGGTCATGCCAATTGTGGCCGTTGACGATATTGGCCCGCAGAAAGACCGCGCGAAAACCAAGCTGCTTCACGCAGCGCTGGGCCTCGGAAATCGCATCGTCGATATTGAACACCGAAACCATACCCGCACCCTTGAGCTTACGCGTATCCGCCTGGCAAAACTCGTAGAGCCAATTATTGTAAGCGCGGGCTATAGCGGCGGCGAGCTCGGGTTCCATGTCCGGAATGCTAAGGGCATTCAGTCCCCGGCTCGGGTAGAGCACCGCAAGGTCGATTCCTTCCTCGTCCATGGCCTCAAGTTGGACTTGGGCACTCCAGCCGCGTTCCATGTGCGGCTTGAAGAGTTTTTGATTGCGGTGAAAAATGTGACCGGGCGGAGGAATAGTTTCCGGAGGAGGGTCCGCCGGTCGGCCCCATGCCTCCCCATCAGGGCCCACCATTCGCAAATCCCTGACATGATCGGTGGTGCCCCGGGGCGCGTAGTCTTTGAACTTGGAATCGATAAATCGCTGCCAAAGGTCCGGCGGCTCCAAGATATGCATGTCGCTGTCCAGCACTTTGAATCCGTTTTTAGCCATGGCTCCTCCGCTTTACAAAGATTACTCTGCGTCTGGATGGGTGGAAATGTATTTCGCTGCCCGCTCCGGGTCCACTCCATCGGCGCGTATCTGTATTTGTGCCGCCTCTTCCTGGAGCTGAAAGGTAACCGTGTAGGCAGCCTTGTCCCCCCAACCGCGGTTGACGGCTGCGACGAGAATCTGTTCCGTGATATTCGCCACCGGCAGTGGAACGTTTAACTCCCTGCCGAGGTCCGTCGCCAGTCTCACATCTTTGCGCAGCAACCTGAGAGGAAAGGTTTCGGTTTCGAACTTGCCGCGAAAGACGGTCTGTGGCACCTGATAATGAAGCACATGCATCCGCCCCATCATGCCGCGCCGCACGCATTCCCAAAGCGCCGTGGTCGCGACTCCGGCTTTCACTCCCAAAGATAATCCCTCGGCAATGGCTTGAGAAATGGAGGAACCGATCATCTGATGCACCAGTTTGCAAATACTACCTGACCCTAACGGGCCCGCATACAGGACCTGGTCTCCGAAAGCAGATAGGATCGGCTTAACTCGCTCGAAGACTTCCAGCTCTCCGCCGACCATGACTTCGTGGATTCCACGTGCAGCACCCGGCTGCCCGGACGCCACTGGAGCATCCAGAACCTGGGCGCTCTTTGCGCGAAACAGGGGCTCGAGCCGGCGAATTAGCGACGGCGGGCTGGTGGAAATATCCACGAAAACCGAACCTGGCCTTATCCCCTCAATGATTCCGTGTTTGCCACAGGCAACTTGCTCAACGTCCTCCGGCATTGGCAAAGCAGTAATAATCACGTCGCTTTTTCGCGCCAGTGCCGCGGCAGAATCAACTACGGTCGCGCCGCCCTCACAAAATGAACGCGTTGCCTCGTCGCGGAGATCGTAGACTACCATCGGATATCCGGCCCGTTGGATATGGCCGGCGACCGGACCTCCCATGGCGCCCAAGCCGATAAAGCCCACTGTTTCCATGCTAATTCCTCATTGCCGTCTAACCGGGTATAGTTTACAAGTTTATCGCAGAAGCAAGATGGAGGTGTCAATGCAAATTGCGATCGGTGATGGTGCTTCATTGCAGCAAGTTGCTATCAACTTTCTTATGCCGATAGGTTTTGATACAAGAATGGCGATAACGGCGAAAGGAGAACTGAAATGGGATTCATGCTCGACGGCAAATGGAACAACGATGACCAAATCCCCAGCGATGCGCGAGGTCATTTCATTCGCGCAGATTCGAGATTCCGCCATTGGATCACGCCAGACGGAAGCACCGGCCCTTCCGGAGACCCAGGATTCAAGGCGGAACCCGGCCGTTATCACCTCTTCGTTTCCCCGTCATGTCCCTGGGCCCATCGAACTATCATTCTGCGCAAGCTCAAAAATCTCGAAGATGTTATCTCGATGTCCAACGCGGATCGACCCAAGACCGAGGGTTGGGCGTATTCCCAAGGCATCGATGATCTAAAGCCTGGCGCTGACGGTGTCTTTCGCCTGTACCAGGTTTACGCGGCCAGCGATCCCGCGTACACGGGCAAGGTGACGGTACCGACCTTGTGGGACCGCGAGCGTCGTACGATCGTCAATAACGAATCCTCAGAGATCATTCGCATGTTCAATTCCGCGTTCAAAACATGGACGGATGTCGAATACGACTTTTATCCTGAAAGTCTGCGCGCCGAAATCGACCGGATCAACGAGCTGGTGTACAGCCATTTCAACAACGGCGTGTACCGGGCCGGCTTCGCCCGATCACAGGAGGCTTATGAAGAAGCGGCGCGAAAAGTATTTCATTGCCTGGATACTTTGGAAACCTTGCTCGGCGCGCGCCGTTACCTGGCCGGCGATCGCATCACCGAGGCGGATTGGCGCGTTTTCCCAACGTTGCTTCGGTTTGACCTGGTCTATTACAGCCATTTCAAATGCAACGTGCGCCGCATCCAAGACTACCCGAATCTCGCTAACTATTTGCGGGAACTGTATCAATGGCCGGGGATCAAAGACACCCTCGATCTACAGAAGATTAAAGCGGGGTACTACAGCCAAAGGAACGTAAATCCAACCGGTATTATCCCCTTGGGACCGACCCTTGATCATCTGGATCAGCCCCATGATCGCGAGCGGCTGCGGGCGGCGGCGTAGGGGAAATTATCGTTCGCGTGTCTGTTGGGGACCGACCTTTTCGATGTTGACGCGAATGATAACCCGTTTCTCCTTTTTCATGGTGTCGCGGTACTCATCCCAATTCTTGTGCTCGCCGCGCACCTGCTTGTACCAGTAAATCAAAGTGCCCATTGCCTCGGGCTGCTCGATGATCTCTGCCGTGCCGTGGATCTGCACGAACTTCGAGCCACTGTACTGCTCGCCGAAGATTAACATTGAAACCCGTGGATCGCGCCGAATGTGTTTGATTTTGTAGGTCGTGCCCCGGGAAGTGATGATCACGCGGCCCTCGGAATCTATACCCGGGGTCACAAAGGTCATCTGCGGCCAGCCATCCCTCTGGCGAACGGCAATACATGCCCGATGATTTTCTTGCAAGAATTTTTGCGCGTCAGCAATTTCCATGTTGCCCTCCTATTTTGAATCTTTAGCCGTGACCGTTGGCGCCCCAGAGCCTGCCATCGATCCAAAGCTTGGCCAACTCCATGGCATAGGAGTCCGCTTGCCGCCGGGTCTCGAATGTGGCCCGGCGCCGGCCTAAGATCGGAATCTTCTTATTCGTTTTGCCGTCCTCGACAACAATCGTCGCACGGGCGATCCATTCTCCAGGGTGAGCTTCTTCTGAAGCGAGCTCGACGATGTGGTCCCGGTAGGTTTTTTTCGTCATTGATAGGGTGCTTGGTATCGAGTGTCAGGCTCGGACTAACGGAAACGAAGAATTATATGCTGCATTTCCCCCCATTCAACCGAATACCCAATTCAGCCAATTGCTCCGTTACCGGGATCGTAGCGCCCAGGGCTTTTCCCACTTCCGCGGCCAGCGGGAGATCTTTATCGTAGAGATTGGTGCCAACATTAAACTTCAAGTCGCCGCCCGATAGGTCAAACCTCGTTTCCCAGCGGTCGAGAATATTCTGAGACTTGGTCTTTTGCATGAGATCAAGTGCGGCTTTGTAATCGATGCCCGCCGCCTTGCCGATTTGGAGTGCCTCATAAACAATCAGCGCCTCGGAGGCAGTGACCATGTTTTTGAATAGCTTGGTTACGTTACCACAGCCGAGCGGGCCCATATGAACCGCATCCTTGGCCATATGCAACAGGTGTGGTTTGGCGCGATCAAAAAGTGCTTTTTGCCCGCCAACGAGGAAAGTCAGTCCGCCTTGTCGCACGGCACTGGGAACTGCCGTCATGCACGCGTCGATCACGTAGACCCTTGTTTCCGCGGCTGCTTCAGCGACTTTCTTAGTGGTCGTGGGCCGGATCGTGCTGTGCAACAACACGAGCGTGCCGGGTGCGGCGCCTTCTAAAATTCCATCTTTACCCATGGTGCAGTCCAAAACTTCCTGGTCGGTGCGCACGACGACGTCGACGATTGTCGAAGCTTGCGCCACTGCTTTGGCTGAGGTCGCAGTCTGTGCGCCCTCCTTGCGGGCAGCCTCCATCGCTGCGGGTGCAATGTCAAAGGCGGTCGCCTGGACGTTGGCCAATTTCAACCGTGACAGCAGGGCGCTCCCCATAGCGCCGGTTCCCACAAAGCCGATTTTTTCCATTTTTTGAGCCTCCCTATATCAAATTTAACCCATCATCGCGGTGTGAATTCGAGTCAACCTTGTCTGTTATTTCCTTTCCATCGCTAATGCAAGGCTGCGAAGTCGATCTGGTAGTTTTCACAGTCCCGCACTACTCGGTGATTGCGGCAGACATTGACTGTTACCATTGCAGAGCGCATGCCCAAACAAGCCCCGTTAGGTTGTCGATGGATGGATTCGCTAATAGTTTGCCGCCAGGCTCGGCATCACGTGGGCAGCAAACAATTCCAGGGAGCGCAAAGATTCGGCCAGTGAGATATCGCCGAAGGCGAATTGTCCGACCAAGTAATTCGCTTTTGTCTGCGTCATTTGTGATTCAAGAAAAGCCGTAACGGTGGCTGGGCTGCCGGCTATGCCCTGGCCGATCTCAATAAGCGCGTCCAATTCTGACGGCCGCTGGTGGGCAGGCGCACCGCCCCGTAAAACATACAGATGATAAAAGCTCCGGTGCCATTTTGGGTAGGCGCGGCGCGCAATGCGGATGGCCTCTTCATCCGTATTGGCGACCACAATGAATCGTCCGAGCCCGATCTTGGGCAGCGCACTTTTTGCGCCGCGGGTTTCGCGCCAAACTTGGCGATAGCGATCGACAAAACTGCGTGTTTCCCGCGGAGGGTCCAAGCTGACGACGTGCAAGCCCTTGCGGGCTGCCCGTTCGGCGCTGTCGACGGAGTGGACACCATACCAGATCGGTGGATGGGGTTTCTGCAGCGGTTCAAGCTCCATGGGAACGTTTTCGAAGGAAAAAAAGTCGCCGCGAAAATTGAGCATTCTTTTGGAGAGGCCTTGTATGATCAACTCCAGTCCCTCGGCGTAGATTTGCTGGGCCTTTGCCGGATCGAGCCCGTAAAAAGAAGTCTCGGTAGACGAGGCGCCGCGGCCAAAGCCGATCTCCAACCGACCGCCGCTGATCTGATCGAGCATGCAAATTTCCTCGATGAGTCGAATGGGATGATAAAGCGGCAGCGCATAGACCAGCGGGCCGAAACGAAGTCGCCGCGTGCGCTGCGCCACGGCAGCCAGGAACACGCTGGGCGACGGCGCCATGCCGAGTGGCGTCGAGTGATGTTCCGCAACATGATAGGCGTAGAAACCCGCCTGGTCATAAGCCTCGATGAGCTTGAGGCGTGCCTCGTAATAATCCTTCAGCGACAGGTCGCTGCGGTCCAAATGGTCGAATACACCAAATTTCATGGGAGTGATGAGGTCCCTTTCGCTACCGTAGTCGAAAATCTTATGCGATTTGTTGGCGAGAGTACAGGGCAGGTAACAATGTGATACTCTGCCACGAGAAAGTTGAGATTCAGCAAATAGGTGACCAGGGATTCGGAATGGCCATCCAAGAACAATCTTGATTCTTGCGCCCGATCATCGTACTGTTTCTTTGACCACCAGTTTGAAAGGTTCTGGGGACACCGAAAAATTGGATGTCGATTGCTGATAGTCAGGTCCTGTGCAAGGCGGAACCGTGAACCCCGTCAGGTCCGGAAGGAAGCAGCGGTAACGGATTTATCCCTGTGCCACGGGGCAACCTGGCTGTCAGCAATGGACATCCAAGCCTCGCTCCGCTCAGCATCTCAGATTGCAGATCTCAGATTCCAGATTCGCAATTTGAAATTTGAGATTCCCGAAGGGACCTATGTCTTACCTCGTTCTGGCGCGTAAGTGGCGCCCGCAAAGTTTTGACGACATTGCGGGTCAGGAGCATATCACCCGCACCCTGAGCAATGCGATTCGGTCTAATCGCATTGCTCACGCTTATCTTTTTACGGGTGTTCGGGGCGTAGGAAAGACGACCGCAGCGCGCATCTTAGCCAAAGCCCTCAACTGCGAAAAGGGGCCGACGCCCAATCCCTGTAACCAATGCAGTCATTGCGCAGAGATCACCAGCGGCAACTGCATCGATGTGCTTGAAATCGACGGCGCCTCGAATCGCGGCATCGATGAGATTCGCCAGATCATCGAGAACGTGCGTTATCAGCCGGCCCAGTGCCGTTTCAAGATTTATGTTATCGACGAAGTACACCAAGTTACCAGAGACGCATTCAACGCGCTTTTGAAAACTCTGGAAGAGCCACCTCCCTCGGTGAAGTTTATCCTGGCGACCACCGAACCCCATCGCCTGCCGGAGACGATTCTCTCTCGTTGTCAGCGCTATGACTTCCGCCGCATCATCTTGCGTGAAATCGTCCGCCGTCTTGACGAAATTTCTCAGCAAGAGGGGCTGAAAATTACCAAAGGTGCCCTTGTGCTGCTTGCCCGCGAGGCGGACGGCAGCATGCGGGATGCTCAGTCTCTCCTAGAGCAAGTTTTGGCTTGCGTGGAACCCGGGAGTAAGAGCCATGATGAGACGGCTGTTGACGAGCGATTGCTTGAGGAGATTCTCGGGCTCGCGGAGCGGCAGGTCTTATATGAGCTCTCCAATGCGGTGATCCAAGGGAATGCACAGCGATGTATCGAGCTGGTCGCAAAGGTCGTGGTCGAGGGACGCGATCTCGGCCGATTGTCGCGCGATTTGGTGGAACACTTCCGCAATCTCCTGGTCGTCCGACTAGCGAAGGCGAATGCCAAGGAAGCTGAAGCCTTTGGCAAAGGACAATTGCTCGATCTCCCGGACCAGGAGATCGAAGATTTGCGCACCCAGGTGGCCGATCTTTCGACTGAGACGTTGTTAGACTACTTTGATTTCATGGCGGCCGGTGATGAGGAAGTGAACCGCTCTTCCAATCCTCGATTCCCTCTCGAAACGGTTTTGGTCAGGCTCGCGACTCTGCCAAAGACATTGCCCATAACTCAGCTCTTGGAGCGGTTGGAGAAATTGGAAAAAAAGCTGCCAGGCGCGGGGCCGGCGGCTTCGGCGTCAGTGCCCGCCGCGGTGACTCAGACGCCTCAGGCAGCCACTTCAGCTCCGCCAGCGGCGCTCTCTGCCGCTGGGGATAAAGACACCCTATGGCAAAACTTTGTTTCCTTTATCGGCAGGGAAAAAAAATTTCTTGCTTCACATTTGGAGGCAGCCACGGCGCACGAACTTTCGCCAGGACAACTCAAAATCGGTGTCGCCGAGCGGCACCATCTCAGCTATCTTCAGGATCCCGATAATTTGTCGGTGCTGAAGAATTTGGCGAACCGTTTTTTTGGTGATGACGTGGCAGTCCATATCACGGCTGCCGATCCTGAAAGCTTGGGTCGGAGAAGCGAGACCACTGGGACCGGAACCACGAGCCCGGGAGACGAAGGCAGTACGATAGTAAAGGAAGCGCTACGGATTTTTGGCGGATCGATCAAAACGGTTCGGAGGGAAAACGGTTAGCGGGTCCGTGAAGAGGGTTGTCGAAGGGAGCGGCGGAAATAGCAAGGAGGATTTAATGGCAAAAGGAATCGGCGGTATGGGCAATTTGCTGAAGCAGGCCCAGGAAATGCAGTCGCGGATTTCTAAGATACAGGAAGAACTGGGACAAAAGACGGTTGAAGGATCATCCGGCGGAGGCATGGTTCAGGTCACAGTTAACGGACAGTTCAATCTTTGCGGCGTGAAGATCGACCCGACGGTGATCAACTCCACGGAGAAGGAAATGTTGGAAGACTTGGTCCTTGCCGCCGTCAACGACGGCATGCGCAAGGCGCGGGATATGGTTGCCGCCGAGATGAGCAAGGTGACGGGAGGGTTCAAGATCCCAGGTTTGATGCCCTGAACATTGAAATCTTAAATCCCACATCGTTGAACATGCGGACCTGCATTATGAAATCTGCAATCTGCAATTCCCAGCGCAACGAGAATGCTCCATGACGACTTATCCGACGCCCCTTGCGCGCTTGATTCAAGAGCTTTCCAAACTACCCGGCATTGGCGAGAAGACGGCGGCTCGTCTTGCCTTTCATATGTTGAAGGGGACGAGGGAAGACGTGATCAATCTCGCGGATAGCATTGCCAAGCTGCGACAGGAGATCGGGCTGTGCCGTCAATGCTTCGGCTTTAGCGAGGTGAATCCGCAGAGCGACGGCGAGACGTTGTGCACGGTGTGCCGTAACCCGGAGCGAGCAAAAGACACAATCTGCGTAGTAGAGGAGCCGGCGGATTTGATCGCAGTAGAAAAATCTCAGGAGTTCAAAGGCCTCTATCATGTGCTGCAAGGGACCATTTCTCCCCTCGATGGGATAGGTCCGGACGCTCTTCGCATCAGAGAATTACTGGATCGGATTCGGGGCGGCAGCGTCCGGGAAGTTATCGTGGCGACCAATCCGACCATGGATGGGGAGGCGACCGCTTTGTATCTATCCAAGGTCATCAAACCCCTGGGTGTTGCCGTTACCCGCATCGCCCGCGGATTGCCCATGGGCGGGGATCTCGAATATATCGATGCCGTTACCTTAGGGAAAGCATTGGAGGGTCGGCGAGAGATCTAACAGGAACGATGATGTGGAGAAAATCGGCCTGTGTGGTTTTTTGTTTTCTGCTTTCCGGCCGTATTTACATGGGCCGAGATTTCGGTACAGCTCCGGTCAAAAGCATTGAGAGCAACGTGACGACGCAGAAAGGAGATCTTGGCCAGTTGCGTGACTTCAAAGATCTTTACGTCGTTTTCAACAAAGACAATACGGTTCGCACCTACTCGTTTTCCGGAAGATAGCCAATCGAGGGGTCAGTTCAAAATTCGCGGCTGCTCACTCGCGGACGAGTCAGCCGCAGGGTTGCTAACGGTGGCAAATAGCTTTTCGGCTCGTTCTTGGATCTGGTCTCGAACCGCTCTAAAACTTCGCAAAATTTCGTCCTGAGATCCCTGTACGAGAGCCGGATCGCGCAGGGGCCAATGGATATGTTCCGCTTTTTGAGGTAGGGTCGGACAATTCTCTGCTGCCTCGCCGCAGAGGGTAACGATCCGCTGGATCTGGTTCAACGGAATGGATTCTACACCCTTTGAGTGCTGGCCGGAGATGTCGATGCCCACTTCTTTCATTACTTGAATGGCCATAGGGTGAATCTCTTTCGGTGCCGTGCCCGCGCTGTAAACACGATGACCGTCGCGAACTAGCTGCCGCGCAAACCCTTCCGCCATCTGGCTGCGGCAGGAGTTCCCAGTGCAAAGGAACAACGTTGCGTCTGGAGTTTTTTGTGCGGCGACACCAGGTAAAAGCACGCGCGCGGTCGTGCCCTTGTTGATAATGCTTTCGATCTTCAGTTCGCCGCCATGAGCCAGTACGATATGTTTTACGATAGCGAGGCCTAGCCCAGTGCCGCCCAATTCTCGGGAGCGGGCTTTATCGACACGGTAAAAGCGCTCGGTGAGCCGCGGCAAATCCTTTTCTGCAATTCCTGCACCGGTATCTGCCACTGCAATTTCGACCCACGCATCCGCTTGAGCGCTGAAGTGGGCGTGTGTAGCTGTGATCGTGACCGATCCCCCCGAAGGCGTATATTTGACCGCGTTATCGACCAAGTTAATGAACAACTGTTGCAATCGATCGTAATCGCCAAGAATAAACGGCAGTCCTGAGGAAAATGAATACGAGAGGCTTACTTTCCTCTTCGCTGCCCGGTCCCAGAAAACCTCGAGTACCCGCTGAACCAATTGCCCTGCTTCCACGGGCTTAAAGGTCATTTTCCGCGTGCCGGATTCCAGATCCGATAAGACGAGAAGATCTTCTGTCAACCGGCTTAACCGTTCCGAATGGCGATCGATGATGGTTAAAAACTGGTTGGCGTCGGCGGGGTCGGATGGCGGATGTTGCAGCAGAGTTTCGACGTAGCCGCGAATCGCGGTGAGCGGAGTACGCAGCTCGTGTGAAACATTGGCGACGAAATCGGAGCGCACGGTCTCCAGCCTTTGGATTTCGGTGATGTCATGAAACACTAGGATAGACCCGCTCGGCCGCTCCGTCCCGTTTCTCAAGCTTACGGCGTTGACTCTAAACCATCTTCCGTCTTCCACGGATACCCTTTTGGAGTACGTATTTTTCGCGAAGTCGAACTCCGACATCTCTTTGAGGATCGTGCGCATTGCGGGGCTGCGCGATATTTCGACAAACGAACCGTCCCGAATCTGTTCTTCAGAAACACCGAACATTGTCTTTGCCTGCTCGTTGATGAGTAAGACCTTGCCTTTGGGATCGATCACCACCAGGCCTTCAACCATGCATCTGAGAATCGAGTCGAGTTTTTCTTTCTCTGATCTCAGCGCGTTGATATTGTCGCGGATCTTGAGGCTCATGTCGCGAAGGTTTTGTTCGAGCACATTCAATTCGTCGTCCCCGCTCCGCGGCAGGATAGGCTGCGCGAATTGACCCTCGGCGACCGCCTTCGAGAACTCAGCCAGCCGATTGACTCGATTGCTGAGACGGCGGGAGAAAAAGTAAGCCACCCCTAGTCCGAAAAGAGAAAAGAGCAGAAGTCCAACCAACAAGGTGCGGCCCAACGATCGCGTGACGTCCTGCACTTCGCTGAACGATACGGCAACGCGCAGGACCCGTTGCCGAGGGCCGTCGTTTTGACGGTAGGCGCGGTAGAGAAGGTCGTGTTTGACCGACGTGCTGTAACGCACCGCAGAGCCGGCGCCGCGTGACATCGCCTCGATCACCTCGGGGCGCGAGCCATGATTTTCCATCTGGTCGGAGGGCTCGTCTGAATCTCCGATCACCGCGCCGTTCTGGGCAATAACCGTTATGCGCAGCCCAAGTTCGTCCGCGAGGGTGCGACAAATCGAGTCCAGCGAGCCGGGCTTATCAGACCAGGGCAACTGGCGTGCCAGCACCCGGGTCTTTTGTTCCATCACTTTGCCGAGCGAGGAAGCGTAGAAATCATGCAACAGATTTCTCGAATAGAGGAAAAAACCCAACGATAAAAGAATGATGATCGCGAGATAGGAAAGAAAGAATGTGTAGATGAGCCGGTTATTCCAGGGCCTTTTCATCGAATTTGTATCCAACCCCTCGAACGGTGAGGATCCACTTCGGCTTGCGATCATCCTTCTCCACCGCTTTTCTGAGACGGCGGATGTGAACGTCTACCGTTCTCGGAGTAACGAAGGTCTCTCCTCCCCACACGCGATCGAGAAGCTGATCCCGGTTCAGCACGCGACTGGGATTCAGAACCATGAAGCGAAGCAGCTCGAATTCCTTCAAGGTCAGTTTCACCGGTTTGCCGCGCACAAAAACCTCATAAGTGGAAAAGTCAATTTTTAGAGATCCCTTGTCAAAGGCGGGGGCGGTCTCCGTGGCGGGTTTTGCTTCCGAGCGACGGAGGATCGCCCTGACGCGGGCGACCATTTCTCTCGGACTAAAGGGCTTGGCGAGATAGTCGTCCGCTCCCATTTCGAGTCCGACGATCCGGTCTGCTTCACCGGCCTTGGCCGTCAGCATGAGGATCGGGAGCTTGGCAGTTTCACTGCGCTGCTTCAGGAGCCTGCAAAGTTCCAGGCCGGAAACCCCGGGCAGCATGAGGTCCAGGATCACGAGGTTCGGCCTTTCCCGTTGTAGAAGCTTTAGGGCTTGCTCCCCATCTTCGGCTTCTAAAACGCTGAACCGCTCTTGGGTTAAGTTGTATTGAACAAGCTTCCGAATGTCCGGTTCGTCTTCGACCACCAGGATCTTCTGCGCGGATGCCATAGAGATTTAAAGGGAAGTGGGGAGCTCTTTTACATGGCGAATGCTCTTACCCTTGACCATGAAAATGACCATTTCGGCGATGTTGGTGGCATGATCGGCGATCCGCTCAATATATTTCGAAACTGAGGATATCTTCATCGCCCGGTTAATGGTGTGTGGGTCCGCGATCATAAAACTTATGGTTTCGCGAAATACTTGGCTGTTGAGATCATCCACTTCCTGGTCGTCTTTGCAGACCTTTAGAGCCAAATCTGTGTCTTCCCGCACGAAGGCATCAAGGCTTTCCCGGATCATGCGCTGGGCGATGCCGGCCATCCGGGGAATATCGATGTAGGGCTTAAGCTGGGGTTCCTGGTTCAGTTCCAAGGCGCGCTCGCAAAAGTTGACGGCCATGTCGCCGATCCGTTCCAGATCCGTCGTGATCTTCAGTCCGGTGGTGATGAATCGCAGATCGCGACCGGCGGGCTGATGCAAGGCCAGCAGACGGATGCAAAGATCATCGATATCTACATCCAAACGATTGACTTCATGGTCTCTCTCGACAATGATTTCTGCAAGCTCGGAATCGCGCTCAACCAGTGACTTGACTGCCTTTTGAATCTGATCTTCGACCAGGCCTCCCATATAGAGGATCTCTTCGCGAAGTTTTTTCAGTTCTTCTTCGTATCTCTTGTCCGTGTGTTCGTTTGCCATTGCCTGACTCCCTTAACCGAATCGCCCGGTAATATAGTCTTCCGTTTGACGTTTCTCCGGAGCGGTGAACAGTTTTCCAGTCTCGCCAAATTCTATCAGCTCGCCGAGGTAGAAAAAAGCCGTGTAGTCGGATACCCGGGCGGCCTGCTGCATGTTGTGGGTGACGATAACGATCGTGAAAGTGTCCTTAAGCTCGTGAATTAGTTCCTCGATCTTCGCTGTGGAGATGGGATCGAGCGCTGAGCAGGGTTCGTCCATAAGTATGACTTCAGGTTCCACCGCTAGGGCCCGGGCGATACACAGTCTTTGTTGCTGGCCGCCGGACATGTCGGCGGCGCTTTTGTGGAGGTTGTCTTTGACTTCGTCCCACAAGGCGGCACGCCGTAAGCTTTTCTCGACGACTTCGTCGAGGGTGCTGCGTTTATTCACGCCCACGATGCGGAGCCCGTAGATGACATTTTCGTAGATGCTTTTGGGAAACGGATTCCACTTCTGAAAGATCATTCCGACGCGGCGACGCAGTTGGATGATGTCAGTTGAGGGATCGTAGATATTTTTCCCGTCGAGCTGGATGCTCCCCGTGACACGCGTGTTCAGGATCAGGTCGTTCATGCGATTGAGACAGCGAAGCAAGGTGGTCTTGCCGCACCCCGAGGGACCGATGAAGGCCGTGGCTTTTTTTTCCGAGATCTCGAGGTTGATGGATTTGAGAGCACGCTTGTCGTCGTAGTAAAAGTCGACGTCCTCAATACGGAAAATGGGTTCAGGCTTTTCGACGGTTTTTGCCTCCGGGAGAGAGGTCTCTTTTGGTGTCGCGGGCATCTCGATTCTTAGAGTCTCCATGCCTTCTTGTAGGTCCATCTTACCTCCAATGGGTCCGTTTTTCATAGGGGGCACTGCCTTACCACTTGATGCGCTTGCGGAATCGATAGCGAAAATAGATCGCGATGCCGTTCATGGCCAGGGTCATCACCATCAGGACGAGTCCCGTCGCCGCGGCGTTCAAATGAAACTCTTGCTGGGGGCGCGACACCCAGTTAAACATCTGGATGGGCATGGCGCTAAAGGGAGAAAAAAGCCAATCAAAGGAAATAAAGGGGAATTCCGCTTTGAAAGGAGAATCCGGCAAAAACGCGATAAAGGTCAAAGCTCCGATGGTAATCAGGGGGGCGCTTTCACCGATGGCTCGGGACAGCGCGATGATGACGCCGGTCAAGACGCCGCCCATGGAGTAGGGAAGAGTGTGATCTCGCGTGGTCTGCCATTTGGTGGCTCCGAGGGCATAGGCGGCCTCTCGCATACTGGACGGGACAGCGCGAATCGCCTCCCGTGTCGCCACGATGACGATAGGCAAAATCAGCAAGGCAAGAGTGAGTCCGGCGGAGAGTACGCTTTGTCCCAGCTTAAGCTGGTAGACAAACAATCCTAGGGCCATCAGCCCATAAACTATGGACGGCACCCCGGCTAAGTTGGCAATGTTGATCTCGATTAACGCAGTTAGCCAGTTCTTGGGCGCATATTCTTCGAGATAGACGCCCGCCGCGACTCCCATGGGCACCGCCGTGGCGGCCGTGACGAGCATGATTAAACAGGTTCCCACCCAGGCGGACAGGATGCCGGCCTGAGCAGGAAAACGGGACGGGAAAGAAGTAAAAAAGTGTGGCGAAAGACGGGAAAGCCCGGCTGTTGCGAGATCCAGAATCAATGCGGCAAGCGTGATCATGCCGACCAACGTCGCGAGTAGGCCGATGATCGCGAATAGTCCGTCGAATCTCTTATTGCGAGCGACCTTATTTTCTACGTCGTTCATTTTAATAGATCTCCCGGAAACGCTTGCGGAGCAGATAGCCGCCGATATTGAATAGCAGTGTCATACACATCAAGGTCAGGCCGGCGGCGAATATGCTCTCATAAGCGATGCTGCCGTGGGGAAGGTCTCCTAAGCTCACTTGGACAATGTAGGCTGTGATCGTCGCGGCTCCTTCCATCGGGTTTAAAGTCAGATTGGGTTGCTGGCCGGCGGCGATGGCCACAACCATCGTTTCGCCTACGGCTCTGGAAAAACCCAAAACATAGGCCGAAGCGATGCCGGAAAATGCAGCGGGAAAAAGGACTCGGACAGCCGTCTGGAAGCGGGTTGCGCCCATGGCGTAAGATCCCTCTCTTATAGTAATAGGAACCGCCTTCATTGCATCTTCACTCAAAGAGCTAACGTAGGGAATAATCATAATGCCGATGACGATCCCGGCGCTCAGCATGTTGAAACCAGGCAGGTCGGGCAGAACCTGTTGCAGCAGCGGCGTGACAAATAATAGGGCAAAGTAGCCAAAGACGACAGTTGGAACCGCACTTAATAGTTCCAGAATGGGTTTAAGAATTTCTCTAACGCGATTGTTCGCATATTCGCTGAGATAAATCGCGATGGTCGTCCCGAGGGGCAAGGCGACAAAGAGGGCTACAGCTGACGTTACAACTGTGCCTGTGACCAATGGCATGATACCGTACCGCGGATTCTCGAATAACACTGTCCACTGGGTGTCGGTTAGAAAATCGAATAGCGACACCTGTTTGAAAAAGTTCCAAGACTCGAAAAGGAGGATCCCGACGATTCCCACTGTAATGGCAATGGATGACAGCGCGCAAAGAAACATCGCCAATTCGATGATTCGCTCCCGTACTTTCTGCAATGTTGCATTCGTTGCAAGTGACTGGACCTGGCTTCCCGTTCTGAGATAGCCGGTTCCCGCATGATTTGTTTCCACAGTTTGATCCTTAGCTCGGCAAGTGTGAAGCAAGGCGGCGGGGTGCCAGGGAGGCACCCCCGCCGTAGGAGTGCCGTTAGAACTTAGCTTCCCGTTTCAGCAGGTCTTCGATCTTAACACCCACTTGGGCCTCGCCGCCGAACACGGTGCCGATCTTGCCTTTTTTCAGGTGCTCAGCGTTCATGGTGTAGGCGCTTTGGGGCAGCGCAACATATTTTACCTGCTTTACCAGGGTCGGCGCGTTCTTGAGATAAAATTCGACGAACTCTCTGACTTCCGGTTTATCCATTGCCTTTTTGCTTACATAGATGAAGATCGGGCGGGACAGCGGTTGGTAGGTTCCATCCTCAACGGTTTTGGCTGAAGGAGCGACCGGCCCTTTACCTCCATCGATGGACACGCCTTTTAGCTTCTTTTGATTTTCCACGTAGTAAGCAAAACCGAAATAGCCTAACGCATTACGGTCGTTGGCCACTCCCTGTACCAGCACGTTGTCATCTTCGCTGGCGGTGAAGTCCCCACGGCTGGATTTGGCCTTGCCGACGATCGCTTCGGTAAAGTAGTCGAAAGTTCCGGAGTCAGCGCCTGGACCAAAGAGCTTCAGGGGCGCATTGGGCCATTCAGAGCGGACTTGATTCCAGTTTGTTACTTTGCCTTGCGCCGATGGCTCCCACATCTTCTTTAAATCGGCAACGGTTAGTGTTGTTACCCATTCATTCTTAGGGTTGACGATAACCGTGAGAGCATCGTAAGCGATGGGAAGTTCGAAGAATTCGATGCCCGAGGCCTTGCAGGCTTCAATCTCTTGTTTGAGGATCGGCCGGGAAGCGTCGCTGATGTCGATCTCGCCACGGCAAAACTTCTTAAAACCGCCGCCGGTCCCTGCAATACCCACGGTGACTTTTACCTTGCCCTTTTTAGTTTTTTGGAATTCCTCGGCCACCGCCTCAGTTACGGGGAACACCGTACTTGAACCGTCGATTTGAACGACCTGCGCCCTGGCGCTTCTCGGAATGATCCCCAAGACCCCCATTAGCACACCAATTAACAAAACGGCCTTATATTTTGGCTGCAGCATGATTTTTTCTCCTTTTTTTTGATTGTTAGCTATGCAATGTTACAAGCCTGTTACGAACCGCTTAAGGTTTCGTGAAGCACGACAGGGACTTCTACAACGCGATTTCATCTTTATTTGGGTAGAGTTTTACATTCTTATTGGGCGTCAAGATGAATCTCGAACTTGAACGCTTTGTGAAGCCGAGATTAAGAAACGGTTAAAAAGCAGGATCAAAAACAGTGGCTTAACCTTGCTGTAACAAAAATTTAACTTACGAGCGTCGATTTGTGCTAGATCTAGCATCCTGGTCTTTGATAGGTTTGGTTTGGATTAACTGAGGAACCAATGGCTGGCGGCATGAAAATGTACGGTAAGCACCGTTTCCCAGGACGACTGTTTGTCGTTGAGGGCATCGACGGATCGGGTAAGAGCACGCAGTTAATGCTGTTGAACAAGTGGCTCGAATCCGAGGGTTACGTGGTTTACTTCAGCGAGTGGAATTCGTCGCCCCTGGTGCAAGATGTCACAAAGCGGGGTAAGAAAAAAAAGATGCTTACCTCGATGACTTTTAGCCTGATTCACGCCACTGACTTTGCCGACCGCACCGAACATCATATTATTCCTCCCCTCAAGGCGGGTGCCGTGGTTTTAGCCGATCGCTATATCTACACCGCCTTTGGCCGTGATGTTGTGAGAGGTGTAAGCCCCAAGTGGGTTCGGGATCTCTACGCTTTTGCGGTGAAGCCGACTATTGCATTCTATTTTCGCACCCCGTTGGATGTCGCGATGAAAAGGATTCTTGGCGGTAGAGACGCGATCAAATATTATGAAGCAGGGATGGACCTCGGGTTGAGCGATGATCTTGAAGAGAGTTTCCGCGTTTTCCAAGGGCGGATCATCGAGGAATACGAGAAGATGGTAGATGAGTTTGGTTTGGTGGTGATTGACGCCACCCGCTCCATTGAGGAGCAACAGGCTGAGGTGCGCAGGATCGTCACCGAGGCTTTGACGGGCACAAAAAAAACCAGGATTAGGCGATGGCTCGATTTGGCTTCTTTGGCGAAGCCCTCCCAGATATAGATCTGGAAGAGCTAAAGGGAAGACTCATTGTTCTGGAAGGGACCGATGGCGTGGGTCGTTCCACGCATATCGGTCTGCTGAAACAATGGTTGGAAAACAACGGTCACGCCGTGTTGGATACCGGGATGACGCGCTCGGCCTTGGCCGGTAAGCGGCTGAAGCAAGCCAAGAAAGGGCATACCCTGGGCGGCATCACCATGAGCCTCTTTTACGCCACGGATTTCGCCGACCGGTTGGAGAACGAAATCATTCCGGCGCTGCGCGCGGGCTTCATTGTTCTCACCGACCGCTATATCTACTCGCTCATGGCTCGGGCTGTGGTTCGTGGCGCCGACCCGGAATGGCTTCGCGAGGTTTATGGATTTGCTCTGAAGCCGGATGCGATTTTTTATCTGAGAGTCAAGATCGACGACCTAGTCACCCGCGTGCTGCAGAGCACGGGTTTCGACTATTGGGAATCGGGGATGGACCTGCACATGGGAGAGGACATGTACGAAAGCTTCGTTAGCTACCAGAAATGGCTGTTGGCGGAGTTTGACAAGATGGTGGAGAGCTACGGCTTTCAGGTCGTCGATGCTTCCGGGACCATCGAGGAGGTATTTGAGGATCTGCGTTCCCGTGTCGAGCGAACGGTGGCCAAAAACGGCCGCCATTCTTGAATTCCTTCTAGGTTATTCCTGTACGACGCCCGATTTTGACCTGCCCCACGCATCCCGCGTTTTCTCGGCGCTCTTTAGTATGGAGCTTACCGCCATGTCGTTTGTTTGTCGCTCTCGTTCCATTTCGGCAAGCAAAGCACGCGCGGTCTCCGGATGGTCGACGAGGAAATCGGGCCTGCCGATAAACTCCGCGATAAACTGCAGCAAGACATGGCGGTCATGCCAGTTGCCCAGCTCATCTTGCAGCAGCTTTAAGGCTTTGATCCTTGGCTTGAAAGAGGGATGACCCAACTCCGCGAGCAGCTCCGCCCGATAACGTAAACGCTTTCCGGCAATACGGAGCGCGTGGATATGATCGACTTGCGGATTCTCGTGGGCGTCTCGAAGAGCCTCATTCCAAACGGCAAGCGCCTCTTCGACGCTTTGCTCCAGCAGCGCCTCCGGTTCTTTCTGTACCCCATTTACCTGAAGCAGGCTCCGTGTCCGGGTCACAAACTGCGTGATGTCGTGCCGGGTCAGTTCCTCACCCGCCCGTGCGGCTTGACGAGTCCGCTTTTCGAGCAAATAATTTCTTATTAGCTCCCATGATTTATGAAGTGTGGAAGCGGTTGCCGAATTGAATTTGTCCTCGATCAAGGCGAGAGTCACATCGATGTTTCTGCAGTCGCTCAGAATTCGACGGACCTGCCGCAGCGTGCGAACTAGCTTGCGACTTTTGCTGATTCGCGGTTTGGAGAAAAAGACTCGGAGGGCTTCTTGAAGGCGCCGGCTCCAAACGCGAGTATCGTGAATGGTATCCGGATGGTCGCTGACGAGCACCTTCGCGAACAAGGAGACAAATTTCTCAAGGCGCCGCTGAGTAACGGCGAGAAGCCTTTTGTGGCTCGAGTCGGATTCAATATCGGAGTCGGTTGCGCTCATGATCCGCTCATGATTCATTCAATCGCCCAGCTGGCGCAGTTGTTTTGGAGTCAAGAACCAATGGAGGGTGCCCGGAGTGCCGGGCGGCAAGCCGTCGATTTCGATGCAGCAGAGTCCGCCTTTTTTGAGCTCGATTTCGAGCCTTATCTCTTTCTTACCAGCGATCAAAAAAGAAGATGCATAACCAAGGAGGGGATTGTGGCCGACGAGGAGTACATGTTCCCTATCCTGAAAACGGATGAGACCGGAGATAAGATGGTCGACAGAGCTTTCGGGAGTGAGTTCGGAGAGATCCTCGATCCGGTCTTCCAAGCCAAGAGATTCGGCGACAATCTCCGCGGTTTGACGCGCTCGAACGAAGGGGCTGGTGAGTACCGTATCGAAGGATACTCCCAAGCGTCGTAATCCCCGCGCCGCTCGCCGCATTCGTTTGGTGCCTTTCGCAGTAAGCGGTCGCCCACTGTCAGACTCTATCCCAGGTTGATCCGCGGCGACGGCGATTCCATGGCGCATCAAATAAAGATTCATTGGCGTACAACCGTTTACGCAAGGCTCTATCGACTCCTATACCAAATGGCGCCAGTGGTCCAGGAACAGGGCTGCGACCCTTTTGTCGATTTCGTCTCTGCCTCGGCGATACTCCGATAGAACGGCGGAACTTTCGCCCGCAGTCCGCATCGGGTTGGGAATCGACCACTTTTCCACCTTGGCTTTGCTGGGCAAAGAACGGCACTGTTCATGCGCGTCTCCAAAGGAAACTACCAGATCGATATCGTTGGTGGGAATCTGATCCATGCTTTTGGTCATGCTCGCTGACTGTTCGACGCCAATCTCCTGCAATACCCGGCGTACCTCCGGAGGTATTTGGCCAGGCCTGATGCCGGCACTGAAGATGCGTATTTTAGGCAGGCTCCTATGCTTCGCCATAGACTCGGCCATCACGCTTAGGCCAGCGTTGTCCTCGTCTAGAAAGAGAATGCTTTTTTCAAGTTTGGTTCGCCGCATGCTGACTTCCTTTCATTTGGTTTGAACGGATTCCCTTGGCCTGACGAATCGACAACTTAACATTGAAAACTTCTTCCATCAACACTCCTTTTTCCAACGCGCGCTCGATTTCTCCTTTCAATTTTGCGGATGCGATGCCTTCGATGCACAGGCTCTTGGGCGCCGACAGCGCGCACTTCACTTCTCGAATGCTTTGTTCGCGCTTGTAATCGAGTGCATCCGCCACCCGCAGAATGGCGCTGAGCTTGCGCACGACATCTTGATTGCTGGGAGAGAGTTGGCTGAAGCCGAGATGCTTCGGGCTCGGGTGGGCTTTGCGGTGGTAGCGAGCCACGTTGGCGATTAAATCGACGTCCTCTTTATTGAATGAGCTGGGCCTTGAGCTCTTGATCAAATAATAAGAGTGCTTGTGGTGCTTGGGCAAGGCGATGAATGCGCCGATGTCATGTAACATCGCCGCGGCGCGCAGGATGCCGGCATGTTTTTCATCGAGTTGGTGGAGTTTTTGGAGCTGGTAGAAAATGCTCAGCGCAAGCTGGGCAACCTGGCGCCCGTGGGGCGCGTCGAAATTGTATTTCTGGCCGATTTGCTCCAGCGACTCGGTGTGTTCCGCATCCTGTTGGCCGGGAGCGGCGCGGGCGTAGTGTTTGTGGAGAAGATCGATCATCAAACCGTCGCGCAACCCGCGTTGAGAAACGAAAATGTAGTCGAGCTCCAGCTGAGTCATGACCTGCAGCAGGACCAGTCCTCCGGCCACGATAATGTCAGCTCGCTTGGGATCGCCGCTGATTAAAGAAGCCCGTCGTGCAACGGGTTCCGCCTTTAATACGTCAAGCAATGCCTTTAGCCGCGGTCGGCGGAGTACGGTAAGCGATCCGACCTTGGTTTCCCCGGTGAGACGGGTATCGGTATCTGCTAACGTAGTTATGGTTCCGGCGCTGCCGAAAACCATGGTGAATTTTTCTTTTCTGATTCGTCTGACTACTCTCTTCAGTTCGCTCTCGACAAAACAGCTCATACTCTTGAGTTCTTTGTTGCGCGGCGGGTCGGAGGTAAAGAATTTCTCCGTCAACCGCACGGCACCCAAGGGGAGGCTAAAGAGGCAGTAATTATTAGTCGAATTTGCGACAGCCATTTCTAAGCTGCCGCCGCCAATGTCCAGGAATAGACCCAAGGGGAGGTGGAACCGCAGACCGCTGATGATTCCGAGGCTAATGAGTCGGGCCTCCTCCTCTTCGGATAGAACTTCTAGAGGCATGCCAATTTTCTTGCAGCGCGCGAGGAATGACCGGGCATCGGTCGCTTCGCGCAGGGCAGCCGTCGCGACGGAGTGCATCGCCGCTACCCCATAGCGATCCGCGATGGATTTGAATTCTGCTAGGGCCTTGAGCGCCGACTCGGTGACCTTTGGATCGAGCTTGCCGGTCTGAAAAACCCGATGGCCTAGGCGAACCGGTTTGCGATCCTGATGGACGATTCGGTAGTGTCGCCCGCGGTCCATTACCGATGCCACTTGAAACCGCATGGCGTTACTGCCAACGTCCACGACCGCGAAATGTTCAGCCATTAAGCTTCATTCCATATCATAAAGACGAGGAAACCGCTTGTTACAATTTGATTAAATCTTGGTCAAGTTTTGGTAGTTTTTGGAATCTTGGAACGGCAAAGGCTCGGATCGAAAAAAACACATGGGGTGCGCGGCTGAGGTGTCCTAAAGTGAAAAAAAAAGAGATTGTGCTGGATGGTGATCTTATCGGCGTAAGAGAAAGCGAGACAAGGCGGCGTAAAAGTTGTCTCCTGCCTCTGCTCGATTCAAGGCGGATTCCAAGCTTCCATCGGTACGCCTAGGGCCGTGATCTTGTACAACTGCCTTAAGCTGTTGGATCATATCGGCGGCGTTCTGGACGGCGTTTTCGATTCGCTTAAATTCTTTTAGTTGATCCGATTCGAGCTTCTCGCCAACCGAGTTCCGTAGTTCGCAGCAACACAGGCTAATGACGCTGAGGTGATTTATAATATCGTGGGTGATGTGGTCTATTACTGAAGGCTGAATTTTTGTTTCCTTCCGGGTTTCCTCGCGGAACTGTTCTGCAGGCGTCAACGTCATGTTCATATCGTTTACTTCTTTCTCAAAGGAAGGCGTTTCAAACCGTCGCGGTCCTTTGTCGTGGCCAGCCAAAAAACGCCGGAAGCAGCCCGCCTCTCCATGTTCGGGAGGGCAGCGGCGGCGTTACCGATAGGACTGGACAGGGGCTCATTCGACTCACCTTGTCTGTGATACCTCCAGTAAGAATGCGCCTGAGCCCCCTGTGGCGCCGGGGTGACATCACAACCAGGTCGGCTCTTTCTTCTGCCGCGATCGTGACGATTTGCTCAGCGATGGGTCCTAAGACAATTCTTTTGGTGACACATGATAGCTCTTTCATGGCTTCGAGGTGTGGTTCCAGGAATCGATTGAGTTCCAGGTTGGCTTCGGCGAGTGCACGATCCGTCGGCCAGGCTCGCCTAGCGGTGGATTCCAGAAAACTGAATTCATCGGAATAGAGTTCCCAGGCGTCAAATTCATTGGCGACATGCAAGACAGTCAAATCACCTTTGTTTTCCGCTCCCAGAGAGCAGGCGTAAAGCAAGCCTCGCCGTGAGTTTTCAGAAAGGTCCGTCGGCACCACAAGTTTCCGAATGCGCTTCATTAAAACCTCCTATGAACTAATTTTAGAAGCAATCTAGTTGCTGATTGTTAGAGCGTAATGACATCGCTGTGATCAGTGAGTTAAGTTCGCGGCGCTGTCTGTTTTGCCTCGTCGACGGCTTGGTAAGATAACGGAACATTTTCGAAAACGGGCAGCAGCACATCACATTTGAGGATATTGCGGCTTAATTCGAGGCAAAAGACTATCTTCAGCTCAGGCTTATTTTTGTTGCCAAAAATCCCCAGGCGCGCCGCCGAATCCTGAACACCTACCCATTCTTCGCAGCGGTAAGCCGACCTCGGCGAACAACTCTTCGATCAAATGTTCCATGACTTTCAGGCCCCGTCCGGCAACTCTGAGTTGCACCCAGCACGACGGACGGATGCCGACAAAGGCATTGAGGTCCCTGAGCTCCGTTTTTCGCCGAAGTGTGACCTCTATGATGGCGTCGGGATCATTCGTCAGCAGGACTTCATAGAGAAACATCCGCACGAATTCCTTTAGGCTTCGATCGTGCCAGGGGATAGGAGTTAAGGCGGGTGAGATCATTACAAATAGGGGAGGCTTGTCGCCGATGCGATTTTGGCTGAACCGTGAGATCGCTTGTTCAATCACCGATCCTAAATTGAGACGCTCCATGGTTTCCTCCTTTTATGAGTTTGGACGCAACTCTAACGTGACCGTGGTTAATCGGTGATGACAAATAAGTTAATTCTGCGCAAAACTTATGCCCCCGCGGAGATGAGGTTGGTACCGCACTGGAGAAGCAACGAGGAGATAGTCGTCTGAAGTAAATTTATGACGCGAGAGTTAAAAGCGTGTGAGGAAAATGTGAAGTTGAGGTTAAGTGAAGGCAACCGAGTCATCATTTCGGCTAACCCCCTGAAAACCGGAGGCGCCAAAATCAGGACTAGGGGCGGGTTTCAAACCCGCCCTCCACCCGGATTATTTGGCTAAAGAACCAATCGTCACGCAATGTGGTCAGTGTCGTGATGTGTTAACACGTGGTGGCCAGACAGCACCCTGATGGCTTGGCAGAGTTTGCTTTATCCGTTGCGTTTAGCTCAGGCCTCGTGTCAGCGATCTTGACCGTGAAGACTTCCCAGCGATTGCCGTCGGGATCTGTGATCCATACCTTGTCCTGCAGGGCAAAGCAGCAGTCCACATTCATTTCATCGACAGTCATAAGTCCCGCGTCAGCGAATCGTTTTTTTGCAGCCAATACCTGGGCGGTGTCTTGGACTTCTATGCCAAGGTGATTGAGCGCGCCCCGATTGATGACTTCGCCTTCGTTCAACGTCAGATTGAGGGGCGGCTCCGCGATATCGAATTTGGCGTATCCCGGCTTCCATTTCACGGGAGCCACTCCAAACATCGCACGATAGAACTTTACCGATTCTTCAAGCCCGCTGACGTTGAGTGCCAGGTGGACTTTCATTTGCTCGGCCATGGTTTTCTTTCTCCTTCTTCCTTTCGTTGTCTCCGATTTCTCGCACCAGCTTGGCGAGCTTAAGGCGCTCGAGCTTTTCGATCGGCAGCGCACAAAACAAATCGATCCGGCGATGAATCTGCAACGCGGCATCCTTGAAACGACGCAGCTTTTGTTCATCGTTTCCCGTCGCCAGCGCCGGATCGGGAATCCCCCAATGGGCAACAATCGGCTGGCCAGGAAAAATCGGGCAGGACTCCCGGGCGCCGTCACACACGGTAATAACGAAATCGAACGATAGATCCTTGAACTCATCCCACGATTTGCTGCGCGCCTGGCTGGCGTCGATATTGTACATGTCCCGCAACACTCGTAGCGCGAAAGGATTCACAGTTCCTGCGGGCTGGCTGCCTGCGCTATAGGCTTCGAATCGATTCCTGCCGATTCTGTTCATGAAGTATTCGCCGAAGATGCTGCGAGCAGAATTACCGGTGCAGAGAAATAGTATTTTGCGGCGACCTTGGTCCCTAGCCATAACGACCCCCAATTCATATTTGACTAGGCGAATATAACTCAGCAAACACATATGTCAAGACATATCTGTTAGTTTGTGCTAAGGTCGTTGTCATATGAAGCGTAATAAGGCCGAGAGTTACCAAATGGAGCTTCTTTTTCGGGCACTTGCCGACCGGACGCGGCTCAGGCTGCTCAACCTGATGGGCGACGATGAGGTTTGCGTTTGTTTTCTGGTTGAGGCCTTGAAACTCACACAGCCAAAGATTTCACGCCACCTCGCTTACTTGCGCCGAGCTGGCATCGTCGCGTCCCGACGCGACGGCAAGTGGATGCACTACCGGCTGACCCAGCCGAATGACAGCTATGTGGCCGGCATGCTCAGCGCAGTGCGCGAGTGGCTCGTGAATGATCCAGCAATGCAATCCGATCGTGGACGGCTGTTACGGCTTTGTTGCTCGCCAACTCTGCCTGCGGCGTTGAGGAAGGCACCTAAGCCGACAAACATCGCCACGGCGCATTGATCACTGTGGGAACTTGAACCAATGTCTAAAAACACAATGAAACACGCAATAAATGTCGGGGCGGTTCAACAGGAAAAGAAAATCAACGCCTTCGAGCGCTATCTCAGTTTGTGGGTCGCTCTTTGTATGGTAGCAGGCTTGGCTCTGGGCAAATGGCTTCCGGCGGTTACGGAGGGGCTAAGGCGGTTGGAGTTTGGCGAAGGCAGTCAGATCAACGTGCCGATCGCCATTCTGATCTGGCTCATGATCACTCCGATGATGATGAAAGTGGATTTCGCCGCCGTGAAGAATGTCGGTAAGAGATCTGGCGGCTTGATGGTGACGCTCTTCGTCAACTGGCTGGTGAAGCCCTTTTCCATGGCACTCTTCGGCTGGATTTTCTTTCGACATATCTTTTCGGGACTGATTTCTCCCGCCGATGCCGATCAGTACATCGCCGGCGTGATTATCTTAGCCGCAGCGCCCTGTACTGCGATGGTATTTGTGTGGAGTTATTTAACCGACGGTGATCCCGCCTATACTTTGGTTCAGGTGTCCTTAAACGACTTGATCATGCTTTTGCTTTTCGCGCCCATCGTGCGTTTCCTGGTTAGCGGGGCTTCTTCTCTTGAAGTTCCTTTCGTCGTTCTCCTCTATTCCGTCATCATATTCATCGTTATTCCTCTTGCGGCGGGGATAGGGTTTCGTTTGTGGTTCATTGCCCGCCGCGGCCGCCCATGGTTCGAGCGAGAGCTGCTGCCGGCGATGGCTCCCGTCAGTATGATGGCGTTAATGACCACCTTGGTTTTGATCTTTGCCTTCCAGGCGGACAACATCACAGGAAAATTTCTCCATGTGCTGCTGATCGCTATCCCGATTCTAATTCAGGTCTACTTCAACTCCGCCTTGGCGTATGGCTTGATGAAGCTCTTTGGAGTTTCTTATTCCGTCGCTGCGCCCGGCGCTTTGATCGGGGCGAGTAATTTTTTCGAGCTGGCCGTGGCGACTGCCATAGCGCTGTTTGGGCCCGGCTCGGGCGCGGCGCTTGCAACCGTCGTCGGCGTGCTGATCGAGGTTCCCGTGATGCTTTCCGTCTGTGCGGTTTGCAACCGTACCCGGCACTGGTTTCCCGCCAGCGATGTTTCAGGCGCGCACGTAAAACTTAAAGGATGGGCGGGAGTCAGGGATCCCCAGGAGGGAGGCCGCTGAGCGGTGCTCCCTCCTGGGGACAAAGCGTGTAGATTCGGGGGTGCCTCCGAGGGGAAAAGATCTCCGCTGGGCCTCGCGATTGAGAGATCAGCTGCCGATTTCCCCGCCGTCGTCTTTCGTGATCACGATGCAGGATGAGCGCGGTCGTCCGCCCTCGTCGCCGTCGGGCCAACTGCTGAACATCTTAGGATTGGCCGGATCGTTGCGCGCGTCGGTGCCGCTGGGAAGGTCGGGTGTTTCGCCCGGGTGCTGGATGCCGACAAACATGGTGCGCTCGTCGGGAGTGGTGAATACGCCCGTAATCTCGCACGCTTTTGGCCCAACCAGGAAACGGCGAATCTCACCCGTCGCCGGATCGGCGCAAAGCATCTGGTTATTGCCGAAACCGGCATAGTCACCGGCATCGATCGTGTTGGACGACACGTCGGTCTCGATCCAAAGCCGGCCGCTTGGCGCCACGTAAATACCGTCGGGGGCAGCGAACTTGTCACCGTTGATCGTCGAGCCGTGGGTGGGGACAGCGGGGTCGCCGCAGAGCGCGAAGATGTCCCACTCGAAGTCCGGCTCAGTCCAGTCCTCGTCGTACTTCCACGTTATGATGTGCCCGTACACGTTGTTGACGCGCGGATTGGCTGCGTCCACGGGCGGTCGCGCCGAACCAGCAGTCGTGCTGCCGTCGGGGTTGTTGGACGAAGCCGGGGTAGTGCCTCGGCGGTTGTTGTTAGTCAGGGTGGCGATGGCGGTGAGGGCGTGCGGGAAGGTATCGATCCACTCAGGACGATCCATCATCGTGGCGCCAACCGCATCGGCGGCGCCGCGGGTATTGATGAGAATATCGTTCAGCGACCAGCCTGCCAAAGCCGGGTTGTCGGGCGTGAGCGGGAGCCACTCCCCCGTACCGTCGGGGTTGAACCTAGCGACGTAGAGAATTCCGTCGTCCAGGGGGTTGATCCCCCGCCAACGGGCCAGTCGCCACGGCAGGTTCGAGACATAGCGATAGATGT
>Ga0209887_1000011_pt1 | contig 51089 bp, 52 predicted proteins | sample GWRWN1_30_40_FD_187230 | JGI IMG/M metagenome (GOLD analysis project Ga0209887, IMG submission 187230) | Riverbed sediment microbial communities from areas with no vegetation in Columbia River, Washington, USA - GW-RW N1_30_40 (SPAdes)... | ecosystem: Environmental > Aquatic > Freshwater > River...
CGACTGATAGGCGGTCGCCTCGTGGACGAATGACGTACCACGCCTCGACCTCGCCCTTCCCCTTGACCACGATCGTCCCTCGCGGCTGGCACTCGAACTCGTCAGCGAGCAGCTCGTACGTCGCGCGAGTGATCTGGATCCGCCCCGGCGTCCCGTGAGATTCCATGCGACTGGCCGTATTCACGGCGTCGCCCCAGAGGTCGTAGAGAAAGCGCTTCCGGCCGATCACGCCGGCCACTACGGGGCCCGAATTGATGCCGACCCGGAGCTCGAGGCCGAGGTGCGCGACTTCGTCGTTCGAGCGCATCGCGTCGAGCATGTCGAGAGCCATGAGCGCGAGCGCGCGAGCATGGTCGGGGCGTGGTGTCGGAACGCCGGCAGCGACCATGTAGCAGTCGCCGATGGTCTTGATCTTCTCGAGCCCGTACCGCTCCGCGAGCTCATCGAAGTGACTGAACAGGTGATCGAGGTAGCCGACCACCTCGGCGGGCGGGAGCCGCTCCGACCAGGGCGTGAAGTCCGCCACGTCGGCGAACAGGATCGAGGCCGACTGGAAGTGGTCCGCGATCGGCTGGGTCTGGGCCTTGAGCTTGTCGGCGATCGAACGCGGCAGGATGTTGAGCAGGAGGTTTTCGGCCTTCGCCTGTTCCTGCCTGAGCGCTGCTAACGCATCGCGGCGCTCCCTGGCGAACACAGCGAGCAGCGTGAACACGATTGTGCCGCCGACTGCAATGTTCAGGGCCAACATCGTGCTCGTGAACCAGCCGGGCGGCAGCGGCCAGACCGGGCCGATGACCTCGCCCACGATCCCCGATCCGAGGAACACGACGAGGTAGGCGACGTACCAGCGGGCCGCCGAGCCGACGTCGCTGAACACGAGCGCCCCGAGCGGGGCGACAATCCCCCACAGGCCGACGCCGCCGGAGTTGAGGAATCCGCCAAGCGGGATCATCGACAGCGTCGGCGCGAGCAGGATGTCGATCTGGCCCACGCGGAGCAGCCAGGGGAAGTCGCGCGTGCGCGAGAACACGGCGATCGCACCGAGCAGGACGCCGAAGTACACGAGCGGCACCACACCGACCGGCGATCCGAACGCGAGGTAGAGCGCTCCCCACACCGCCGCGACCGGCAGGATCAACACTGAGATCCGGACCAGCAGCACCTTTCGAGCACGCAGGTCGTCGTCGTCGTGGGGATCAGCGCCGACAAGCGTCAGGCGCGCGGTGACGCGATCCGCCGCCGCTCGCATCCGGCCCAGGAGGTGCATCGTGTGAGACGTTACTCGTGGAGCCGTCGGCAGGTGCGGCGGGCGTCAGTCAGTTGCGAAAAGAACTGAACGAGTGACTGCGGGAAACAAGACGCGTTGGCAGACCTTCCTCTGACTCCCAAGACACCGCGGGCGTTGGGTCGCCGGTCGCGCCAAGTTCTTCCACAACAGCGACACGAAACCTCTGCAAATAGGAAACGGGAGCGACGGGACTCGAACTCGCGACCTCCGGCGTGACAGGCCGGTTCTCGTATCTCCGCGGCGCCAGGAAGGACGTGCTCCACGTGACGAGCGCGATTCCGTCAACTCGGAGTTCGCTGACCACGAGATCGCGTCAGCCGCGTGACGGCCGAGCTGGCCGGGACGACGGTTCGAGCCAACGAGGATGCCGCTCCTGTTCGCGAGGCGCCGACTTAGATGAGCACTGAGCCGTATTCGACCGCAGGGCCAAACTGGACGGCTGTACGGGAATCAGATTTGCGGGCCGCCGCGTGCAGACCGCGCAGGACGACTTAGTCTGCTTTTTCGATCGGCAGTCCAGCACGGCGCCAGGCGACGAAGCCGCCCGTGACTTCGGCAGCACCATTGCGCAGTGTCGCCTTCGACCGCACGGCGTGCTGGCAGAGGTAGATCGCCCCCTCGCCGGCCGGTTTCAGCAGGTGGCGGCGAGGGACACTGGGATCGCTCCCGGCGGAGCGCCGTACCGTCGGCGTTCGACCTCCGTTCGCAGGTCGAGCAGGCGCGCGTCGCCGCGTTGGAGCAACGTCCAGACCTCATGCGGGTCGACTGAGCGTGCCGTCATACGACCTCGGACACCTTCTGAAAGTACCGCATGACTAGCGCCCTTCTCGTCACGCGCGCACGGTTGCCCGTGGTCGACTGATAACAGACGACACCGAAACGACGCATGCCTCCGGGAGTGCCGGATTCACGGGGCTTCACATCGCGTCTCGCTCCCACTCATACACGGGTCGCGCGATCCTCGGATATCCTTCGATGAGCGGGCGCCACCTGTCGAGCGCCGCCCGCAACTCAGGCTCGAAGGGATACCCGACCATGTCGTCGATGACAACATCGACTTCTGGACCTTCGAAGACGAACACGACCTCACCTGCCGACAGGTAGGCCACGTGACGCTGGAGTCCTTTCTCCTGGAGATCGAACGGCGGGCCGTTCTCGAGGAGCTCAGCTGCCTGTTCCTCGGCGTTGCTCTTCAGGCGCGCGACGATTGCAACCCTGCGCATGACTCCCTCCTCGGGGCGCGATCACTAGGAAACGTAACGGGCACATCGGCACGCTCAAGTACAGCATGCGCGACGACGGCCGGCGCGCGGGTGCAAGCGCGCTTGATCCTCCCACCCCTCTGCCTCTCATCGCTCACCTCCCGGTGAGTTTGTGCAGAACTTTCCCGGCAGTCAACTGTCGTACGGGTTCATTCACTTCCGGCCACCCTCCCACCCTAGGCCGCCGCCCCTCCCAGCCTTCATTCTCGGCGACAGGACGCGCCTAGACTCGTCGTATGGACTACGACGAGGTGATATCGGCGCTACACGAGCTGGACGGCAAGCGGGTCCATGTCAACGTGCAACACCGCTGGAGGCACGGAGTTGGCGGAGTCATCAGCGAAGGTTCGCAGGAGGGCTGGGACATTTCTGCGTCGCTCACGGCGAGATTCGATTTCTCGCCAGTGGTCCGCGAGCCGCAGCCGCCCCTGTACCTCGATGAACATGAGTTCGTCTCAGCCGGTTGGAGCTCCCTTCTTCACTCACCTCATCCCTGTCCGAGTGCGAATGGACCGAACGCGAGCGACACGCGGACGCGAGCCGGGCCTCGCGACAACTTGCGAACGAATAGCGTCCAGACCCCAACGACTTGCCCTCAACGAGTCCGTTTCGGATCACGCAAGTCTCTTCGCTCCCACGTGCCTTGCACCCTCGGCGACGAGCGCGATCAAACAAGTCGATAGTCTCCCCCGATGCCCTCTGCATCCAAACGACGAACTGGGCTGTTCGGGGTAGCTTGATCGAAAAGGTCAGAGGATGACTCGCTAGATCGAGCGCTTCGACCGTCGTCTGGCGAACCCCGGGCGCTTCGCCAAAGCGAAAGACACGAGTTCGTATCGCCGAGGCACAGTTGCTCCCGCCTACCCGGGCCGGGCCGCGAGCGATGGCTACGTGGCGGCTCGCGCGCGTACAGCCGGCACTGGCTGCGCGGGACGGTTCAAGTTGTCTCATCTGATATGGGCGAACGAACGCCGGTCGTGCCGACCGGCGTCGAGCTTGCGGGGATTACCGGCTACGACCCGCTCCAGTCGGTAATCCGCGGTTGGGATGAGCGCGGGATGGCTGGAAGCCGGAGGTCGTTTGCGCCTGTCAAGGCAACAGAATATGCTGATTTGCAGGGCGTTTACGGGAGCGACGGGACTCGAACCCGCGACCTCCGGCGTGACAGGCTTGTTCCAGGGAAACGACGATTGACGACGATGGCTACGCAATCGCTCTCTTCATGCGGCTCTGCGGGCTTCCAGCACCTGATTTGTCCACAATTGCGTAGGCACGATTTTGGGCGTTTGCTGCCCTTCTGCTGCCCGAGTATTCGCTCGCCGGTGGGGCGGTGCTGCGGTTAAAGCCCTCTTCCGGACTCGGACACAGACCCCCTCCTTACATTGGAAGTTCAGGCGCGGTACCGGCGGGCACGAGGGGACACGTTTCTCCTGCAAATCGGCCCTCCGAGATTGTTCGGCCATGCCCGCGTGTGCCCTTCAGGTAACACACCTCAACAACCCGGCAGCATGCGCATCGCGGCGCACCGGGTGAGAGCCCGTCACGCGCGCCGGCTAAAGAATCAGTCGCGACGGTTCGTAGCGCGAGCCCGACGGTGAGCGGGCCCGCTCGGCGAGGTACGGCCCGAGGTAACGCGCGGCGATCTTGCCGGCTGGCCACCAAAGCGGCTCTCGGTAAACGATCGACGTCTCGCCGTGTCCGCCGCCGATCTCGGCGCGCAGGAAGGCGGGCTGGCCGCCCGTGAGAAGCAGGCCGCGCAAGACGGGCTCGAATGGCCTCGGCGTGATCTCCGCGCCCGCGTCGGCGGCGATCGCTTCGGCCGCAGCATCCGCCTGCTGGGCGGCGATGCCACCCTGCTTAACCGGAAAGTTCGTGATGTCACCGGCTGCGTAAACGCCCGGGACGCCGTTGATTCGCCCGAATCCGTCCGTGGCTATGAATCCGTCCTTGTCATGAGGGACGCCGTCAATGACCCGTCCTGTCAGTCGCGGGAGCGTCAAAACCCAGTCGGCTGCAATTGGGTCGCCGGACACGACTTCGAGCTGCGACGCTGTGAAGGCGCTCGGGTGGACCCCGGTGCGAAGAGCCACGTGGCGCTCGCCGAGCAGTGACTCGATCGTCTCGCTCGCCTCGCTACCGAAAACGGCGAGAGCCCGTTCTTCGGGAGTCACGAGCGTCAGTTGCGCATCAAGACCAGCGTTCGCAACCCGCTCGGCCGTGAGGAGCGCAAGCTCGTAGAGCGGAAGCGTCCAGCCGACGCCGGTCGGTACGGCGAAGACGACTCGCCGTACGAGCCCGCTTTCCAGATCCTCGAGGAGCATGTCGATCGCGCGTGTGTCGCCAGGACCACCGAACGTCACGGCGCCTGGAAGCGCCTCGCTCACGCTCGCGCCGACCGCCACAAACAGTGCGTCGTACTCGAGCGAGCGGCTGCGGCTGGTGTAGATGCTCTGCTCGTTCGGAGAAACGAGTTCCAACGACCCCTGCTCATACGTCGCGCCGGAGCCTGCGGCAAGTTCCTCAAGCGGAAAACTGACGACGGAACCGAGGCCGAATGGTTCCGCCACCGAGAGCGGTCGGTATGTGAATAGCCGGTCGGGCGCGACGAGCGTGAGCTCGACCCGCTCCTCGGCCAGCTGTCGAAGCGCCACCATCGCCTCGAGCGCGGCCACGCCGCCGCCTGCAATGACGACGCGAAACCCACCTGAGGACTCTGTTCGCTGCATCGAACTATCGCCTGGCCAGGAGCGCGGACATGCCCTTCAGTCCGACGTCCATCGCCCGCCACGGAACGCCCGAGTGGAACGGCAGGCCGGCGTTGAAGCGGAAGGGCAGGTAGAGGCCGAGGAGCTTCTTGCCGAGGCGCCACGCGGGCGAGACGCCGACGCGGTACGCGCCGTCCGCATCCGCGCGAACGGCGACCGGACGGTCCGGATCGCCGGTCAGCTCGAGCGGTACCTGCGCGAAGGTCGCCTTGTCGAATTCCTCCATCACACACATGCTGATTGGATCAAATCCGAATCGCGGCTCGGACTCGGTCGCCTTCGCGGCGATGTCCTCAGCGACCGCGTCTGCCTGCAAGAAGGCGAGGAACGCCTGCTTGACTGGAAAGTCGCCGGCGTCCCCCGGCGCGTAGATGCGCTCCTGCCCCACGATGCGCCTCGAGGCGAGGTCGGTGGCCAGGAAGCCGCGGTTGTCAGCCGGCAGCTCGGGATACCGAACGGCGGCCACATACGGCGGGAATGCGACGAGGAGGTCGTAGCGCTCGCTGCCGCCGTCCTCGAAGTGGGCCACGTCGGCATCAACCGATGCAAGCCGCTCCCCGGCCCGGCCCTCGATGCCCCGCCCAGCGAACTCCTCGAGCACGACCTCGTGCAGCTTCGGCCCGAACGCCTGGATGAAGCTGCGCTCGAAGGTGGTGTAGACGAGGTGGACGCGGTCTCGCACCTTCTCGCGGCGGAGCCAGGTCTCGATCATGAAGACCATCTCGTAGAGCGGCCCGGCGCACTTGTTGAAGGGCGGCACGTTAAAGAGGACGGTGAGTTCCTCGCCGCGGCGCGCCCGATCGCGGAGGTCGCCGAGCCGCTTGCCGAGGGAGAGCATCTCCGCCGGCGTCCAGATCGTCTCAGCGTGCTCGGCGAGCCCCGGGATCTCCTCCGGCCTCATTGCCGCCCCCGTCGCGAGCACGAGGAAGTCGTAGTCGAGCTTCCGGCCGTCGACCCGCACGCGCCGCCGATCCGGATCGACCTCGTCGAGCGTACCGCGCACGAGCTCGATTCCGCGTCGCTCCGTCGGGCGGCCGAGCGGGATCTCGAGCGAGGTGGGGTCGGCACCGAACGGGATGTAGATCGTGTTCGGCTTGAAGAGGAACTCGTCGTGGTCGGCGACGAGCGTCAGCCGGACGCGCCCGCCGAGACGAGCGCGGAGCGAGAAGGCGGCCTCGAGGCCGGCGAAACCGCCGCCTGCGACCACAACGTGTGCTGCAGTTGTGGATGCCATGGCGGTCATGGTCGCCTGGGCGCGCGGTCCCGCCATCCGTTCGTGCGCTGATCCGCGCTGCGGAAAAGCCGCAGCCTTGTGCTCGTCCGCCAAACGCAGACGGGCCGCCCGTGGGCGGCCCGTCTGGACCGTAGGTGCCTTGTCGCAGGCTAGGCCTTCGGCGCAACCGGTGTTCGGCCGGCCCCCGGAGCGCGCCTGCGCATGAACGTCAACGCGGTCTCCGGATTGCGGAGTGCCCCGCCGATCGCGAGGATCGCGAAGCCGAATCCGGCGAGCAGCAGCGCCACGCCGATGATGATCGAGAAGAGCGAGAGCCGCTCCGCCATGTAGCTCACGTTGAGCGCCGTCGCGAGCGCCGTCTCGGTCACCCACAGGTTGCGAGCCGGATTGCTAACAGGCTCGCCGTTCGGCCCCTTCGTCGCCAGCGCGGGGTCGTTCGTGCCCTGGCCGTCGTCGGTGGCGTAGCGCGGCATCTGCGCGTACGTGAGACCGCCGCTCGCCTCGAGCGCGTGGATCCGCATGTAGCCCGCGAACGCGCGCGCCCGGTCGCCGGTGTCGATCGGCTTGTCGGCGACCGCGACCGTGGGAAGATCGATGCTGGCCGGAAGGCCCGCTTCCTTCGCCGCCGCCGCGATGGCGGCCGGCGTCATGTCGGGCGTGCCGACAATCTGCTCCTGCGTGAGACTGTCACGAACCGTCGAGCGGCCGTTGAAACCCATGACGATCGTCGTGATGCCGAACCCGATCAGGATCGCGGCGGCCACTACACCCCCAAATTCGAACAACTTACGCATTTGGTGCTCCCTTCAGTTCGCGGCCGAGATCCGACTGCGTTCGACCTTTGCCCGGAAGTCTGTTCGGCCCTTGCCGGCTGGCCATCAGGGCGCTCGCGGAAAGATGGTTCGGGAAAACCGCAACGCTGGGGGTTTGGCCCGGATCGAGGCGCGCCTCGCTTACAGAGGTGAGCGAGCGCCGGCGTGCTGGGGGTCGAGCTCGACCTCGACCGTTACAGCGCCCTGGCGCGCGGCGGGCGGGGGCCCCTCGGAGAGCCCCAGGCGTTCGGCGAGGAAGGGGGCAAGATAGCGGCCCACGATCTTTGCCGGCGGCCACCAGAGCGGTTCCTCGTCGACGGCTGAGACATCCTTGCCCACCTCGGAGCGCAGATAGCGCGGAAAGATGCCGGTGAGGAGCAGGCCGCGCAGCACCGGCCTGAACGGCGCCGGTTCGAGCGGCGCGCCTGCGTCCGCTGCGATCGCCTCGGCCGCGGCGTCGGCCTGCTGTGCGGCGATCCCTCCCTGCTTGATCGGGAACTGTGTCAGGTCGCCCGCGGCGTAGACGTCGGCGAGGTGCATGACGCGCCCGTGCGCGTCCGTCGGCACGAAGCCGGCGGGATCCTGCGGCACCCCGGCCAACGGTCGGCCCGCGAGGCGGGGCAGCGCGACGACGCGATCCGCGTCGAGACGGCTCTCGGGCGAAAGCCGGAGCATGCCCGCCTCGAAGCTCACGGGGGTCGTCCCCAGCCGCAGCTCGATGCCGCGAATCTCGAGCAGATCGCGCACGGCGTCGCTCGCCGCGGCGCCGAAGAGCGCGAGCGGAGCCTCCTCGGGCGTCACGACCGTGAGCTCGACCCCCCTCGTTCCGGCGTCCGTCAGGTGGGTGCCGGTTAGAAGCGCGAGCTCGTAGAGCGGCAGCGGCCATGCCACGCCCGCCGGCAGGGCGAACACGAGGCGTCGAAGCTCGCCGTTCAGCGCCTCCTCCAGCATCGCGGCGAGAGCGGGGCCGTCCTCGGGCCCGCGGAAGGTGAGCGCGTTCGGCACCGCCTCCTCCGCGCGCGCCCCGAGGGCGAGTAAGAGAACATCGTAAGGTAGTTCGTCGCCCTCGTGCGTCCGGGAAACTTTTCGCGCGGCGTCGACCTCAGCAACGGACCCTTGGCGGAGCTCTGCGCCTGCCTCGCGCACCAATTTCTTCAAAGGGAAGCTCCGCATCTCCGCGACGCGGAACGGCTCCGCGACCGCGAGCGGCCGGTACGTGAAGTCGGCTTCGGGCGCGACGACGTCGACCGAGACGCGGTCCTCGGCGAGTGCGCGGAGGGCGAGAGTCGCCTCGAGACCGGCCACGCCGCCGCCTGCGATGAGGACGCGACGTGGGCTATGGCCGCTTGAGCGCATCGGATTGTCCTTTCCTTTCACGGCGTCAGAGTCTGAGCACCCGACGGAAGGCCACATCGGGGTAAACGCTGATCGGGCGGCGGGAAACCCACACGAGGGCTATCCCGTGGGGACGGCCACGTATCGAGCCGGTTAAACCGCTCACCCGAATCTGCAGAAAACCACAGGCCCGAGCCGCGTTTTCCCGGATGGCTGAGGCCTCTTCCACTCCTATCGTCTGGGGCGGAAAAGGAGGAGGCATGAACAGAATCGTCATCGCCACCGATGGCTCCGCCCCGGCCCAGGAGGCCGTGGAGGTCGGGCTCGAGCTCGCCGCCGAGCACGGAGCGCACGTGACGTTCGTGCACGTCGTTCGGCCGAACGAGTGGCACCGCGGGCCGAGCTGGATGAGCCGGATTCGGAACGGGACCCAGCCCGAGCGGTTCGAGACGGCGCTCGCGGAGGCCGCTGCGGCTGCCGAGGAGGCAGGCGTTTCGTACAGGCTCCAACGCATGTCCGGCGACACAGTCCATGAAATCATCGCTGTGGCCGACGCGAGGGACGCCGACCTCGTCATCCTCGGCTCGTGCAGGCGCGGCGCCGTCGCCTCGGCCCTGCTCGGCAGCGTCTCCAGCGAGCTCATCAAGCGGGCGGAGCGAGACGTCTTCGTCGTAGAGACCTCGCCGGCTGACGTCGCCGCCTAGCGTCCGAGGGCCGCGGGAATGCGGCTCAACCTGCGTTGATGGGGGCGAGCAGTAGGCTTCAGCGAACCGTGGAAGGGCGGCGCCAGAAGAACCTCGTCCTGATCCTCGCGCGCGAGCTCGCGTCGAAGCTCGCGACGGCGATGTTCGTCGCCGACGCGGACGGCGGCCTCGTCTTCTACAACGAGCCAGCCGAGGAGATTCTCGGGCGGACGTTCGCCGAGGCCGGCGAGCTGTCTGCCGAGACCTGGACGTCGCTCTTCCATCCGGAGACCCTCGGCGGGCAGCCGATGGCTCTCGCCGAGATCCCACCGGGGATCGCGCTCCTCGAGCGGAGGCCGTGTCACGACATCTTCCGGATTACCTCCCTCGACGGAAGCAAGCGCGTGGTCTCGGTCACGTCAGTACCACTCTTTTCCCAGGCGGATCGCCTCGTCGGGATGCTCTCCGTCTTCTGGGAGCAGCCCGAAGCCCGAGAGTCCTAGGAGGCGCGTGTGCGCGTGACGATCTGGGGCTGCCGCGGATCGCTCGCGACTCCGGGTCCGGGAACGGTCCGCTACGGGGGAAACACATCCTGCGTCGAAGTTCGACTCGGCGACGGCGCTGTGCTCGTCCTCGATGCGGGAACCGGGATTCGCCCGCTGGGACTCGAGCTGGGACCGGACCGGCCGACGACGATCCACCTCCTTCTCACTCATCTGCACTTCGATCACATCGAGGGATTGGGCTTCTTCGCGCCTCTCTGGGGCGGGGAGACGGATGTCCACGTCTGGGGCCCACCCTCTCCCGTTCGCACCCTGGAGGAGCGCATCGCCCGCTACCTCTCCCCGCCGCTCTTTCCCGTCCAGTTGTCGGACATTCCCGCGCAGATGACGTTTCACGACGTTCCCGAGGAGGAGTGGGAGATCGGGCACGCTCGACTCCTGGCTCAGCCCGTCTCCCATCCCGGGCCGACCGTCGGCTATCGCCTGAGCGAAGGGGGTCACTCCCTCGCCTATATCCCCGATCACGAGCCTGCTTTCGGCATCGATCTCTCCACCGCGCCATCCGACTGGGTTTCGGGCTATGCCCTCGCTGAGGGCGTCGACGCCCTGCTGCACGATTCCCAGTACGGGGAGGATGAGTATTCGGAGAGGGTGGGGTGGGGTCACTCAAGCGTCGAGCAGGCAGTTGCGTTCGCGCAAATCTCGGGCGTTCGCCGGCTGGTGATGTTCCACCACGATCCCGACCACGACGACCAGCGCCTCGAAGTCCTGCTCAGCCGGGCAAAAGACTTGTGGGGCGACGAAGGAGAGCCGCCGCTCCTTGCCCACGAGGGAATGGAACTCGAGCTCTTGTAGCTCCGGACTCGGCTCGGAGGTAAGGGACCAAAAGGACCCCGCACCGCCTCCCAACTTGGGAGCCCACCACCGTGGACGTCGCCCCGGGCTCGATGCTACGGGTTTTCCGAACCCAACATCCGGGCGACCACTGATGTCTGAAGCCTCCGGCACTTCGATGCTGGAAAACGTGCGGAAGATCTATCCAATCGGCTGGCGGAAGCAGACGGTGGCGGAAGTCGTCTCGTGCTAGGGGAACCGGAGCCAAGCAGAGTCGTCGTGGTCGTGCCGCTCAAGACGGGGGTGCGCGATCGCGTCCGCGAGTTGCTCGAAACGGGACCGCCGTTTGACCCCGAGGCTGCCGGCCTCGACCGGCACCAGGTCTTCCTCACCGATCAGGAGGCTGTCTTCCTGTTCGAGGCACCGGACCAGTCAACACTCGATCGGCTCGCGAAAAGCCCGAGGCTAAGGTGGGCTGCCGCCGCTTGGCGGGAGTACCTCGGGGGCCGTATGCGGCGGGCCGAGGTCGCCTATTCGTGGGCCCGAAGCACGCGCACCGAGGGACGGGATCCCCTCCGCGGCCGATCTTGTCGCCAGTCCCATCGGCCGCTCATAGACCGACGAACCTTCCGCTGAGGTGCCGGCAGGCCGACGGGCGGCTCGCTTCGCGTACGCGGGTTGTCGGACTCGGACGGCGCGACACGGACTGCGTGGGCGGGCTCGCGGCCGCGGAGGGTCAGCGAATTTGCGGATGAGCGATCCGCGTGCGCCCCGATGGCGAGAGCCTGTTCCAGGGCCATGCTCGCGGAGACAAGGAGGCTCGAGATGGAAGTGCTCTGGACAACTGCGAGTTACGCTGTCTTCGCCAGCGGTGCCGTGCTTGCCGCCTACATCCTCGCCAGCTGGCTGGGTGTCGGAAGGCACTAGCGCGCGGGCCTGCGTGGTACGAGAGGACGATTGGCTCGCGCCTCACGCGCACCTGGACGTGGCTGTCGCCCACAGGTAACCGAACGAGCGTGGCGTAGGAGCAGAGATGAAGATCCTCCCCGGCGATCCTGTTGAAGAGATTCGCCGGGAGGCGCTCGGTGGCGGCTACGACCTCCTCGTCGCCCACTCCTGGTAGCGGCGCACAGTCGGACGCCTCGTCGCTTGAGGGTGCTGAGCCGAAGCTCGTCAAGCGAGGCTCCGTGTCGGGTAATCGTCGCCGGCAAGGGCGGCGCAGTGCGCCACGAGCCGCTTCGATTCGGTCAGCTGAACGCCGGGCTTCGCTGCCCCGCGGTCAGGCGCGAATGTGGGCGGCCGGCCTCAGGGTGATCCGCTCTGCGCGGGCGTCGATCGCGGCGATGTCGGCAACGCGGATGAAGGCGACGCGCTTTCCGAACAGCCCGCCGACTACGCCGAGCTCTGCGGGGTTGCCGTCTTCGCCGTGGAGGACCACCTCGACGAACCCGAGCCGACCGCCGGGAGCGACGACTCGAAAGCCCTCGCAGTGGCGGAGCCAGTAGTCGGAGCTCCACGTGGACGGAGCTCGCTCGACCTCTAGTGTGGGCACGATCCCCTCCTTTCGTCGCCTTTACTCTCGCTCGGCGACGGCGTCGGCGCATCCGCGTTCGGCCCGACAGCGCTGCGGCTTTTCCGCAGATCGAGCATGCGTCTGCCGACGCCCTGCACGCCGAGCCAGGCAAGCTACAGGCCGATGGCGCGCGAGTCGCTCGTCTGCGACGTCATCCTGCGCGAAGGCAGGACGCTTCGCCTGCGCCCGCCGACGGCCGACGACGCTGACGCCGTGCTCGCGCTCTTCGAGCGGCTCTCGGAGCGAAGCCTCTATTTCCGCTTCCATGGCCATCCGGGAGTGACTCACGCGCTCGTCGCGCCGTTCCTCGATCCCGATTGGGCCGACCGGGGCTCGCTCGTCGGCGTCGTCGAAGACGAGGGCTCCGAGCGAGTCGTGGCGATCGCCAGCTGGGCGCGGCTCCGCGACCGGCGGCGCGCAGAGGTCGCTTTCGCAGTCGACGACCGCTACCAGGGCAAGGGCGTCGGCACGCGCCTACTCGAACAGCTCGCCGACCTGGGCGCCGAGCGCGGGATCGAGGCGTTCGTCGCCGAAGTCCTTGCGGAGAACCGTCCCATGCTCGAAGTGTTCGCCGGCGCGGGCTTCGACGTAACGCGGAGCCTTGCCGGCAGGGTTGTCGAAGTCAGCTTTCCCATCGCCGCGACCGAGACGTATCGTGACCGCGTAGACGAGCGCGACCACCAAGCCGTCGTCGCGTCGCTGCAACCCCTCTTCCGGCCCGGCAGCGTGGCCGTCCTCGGAGCCTCGCCACGGGCTGGATCGATCGGCGGCACCGTGACCCGGAACATCGTCGCGGGTGGCTTCGCCGGCCGGTTGTACGCCGTCAACCGCTCCGGCGAGCAGGTCGCCGGAGCCCCGGGCTACAGGTCGGTTGCCGAGCTGCCGGAGGCGGTCGACCTCGCCGTCGTCTGCCTCCCTGCCGAGCTCGTCAACGACGCCGCCGAGGCCGTGCTCGCCCAAGGCACGCGGGCGCTCTGCGTCGTCTCGGCTGGATTCGCCGAGGCCGGCCCGGAGGGCGCCGACCGCGAGCGGCGGCTCCTCACCGCTGTGAGGACGTACGGCGCGCGCCTTCTCGGACCGAATTGCCTCGGCATCTCGGTTGCCGCGGCGCGCCTGAATGCCACGTTCGCGCCGCGCGCGTTCCCCTCCGGACCGATCGGATTCGCTTCGCAGAGCGGGGCGCTCGGGCTCGCGCTGCTCGAGCGGGCGCACGAGCGCGCCCTCGGCTTCTCCGCTTTCGTCTCGACGGGCAACAAGGCCGACGTGTCCTCGAACGACCTGCTCGAGTACTGGGAGGACGATCCGGCGACGGACCTCGTGCTCCTCTACCTCGAGTCGTTCGGGAACCCCCGCAAGTTCGGCCGCCTAGCCCGGCGCGTGAGCGGACGGAAGCCCGTCTTCGCCATGAAGAGCGGCGTCAGCCGTGCCGGAGCGCGGGCTGCCCGCTCGCATACGGCCGCCCTCGCCGGCTCGGAGGCCGCCGTCGAGGCGCTTTTCCACCAGGCGGGCGTGATCCGCTCGGCCTCACTCGAGGAGCTCCTCGACGTCGCCACGTTCCTTTCGCAGGAGCCGCTGCCGGCGGGGAGGCAGGTCGCTGTCCTGACGAATGCAGGCGGCCTCGGCATCCTCTGCGCCGACGCCTGCGAGTCGGTTGGGCTCGAGCTGTCCACGCTCGGGCCGGAGACGGTCGAAGCGCTCCGTCGGCTCCTCGCTGCGGCGGCGAGCGTCGCCAATCCTGTGGACATGCTCGGCTCGGCCACGGCTTCGCTCTACGAGGAGGCGCTGCCGATCCTGCTCCGTGACGCCGCCGTCGACGCGGTGATCGTCCTCTTCGTGCCGGCGGCGACGGTCACAGCACAGGACGTCTCGGCGGCGGTCGGGCGCGCCGCGGCGGGCCGCGCGAAGCCGGTGGCCAGCGTGCTCCTCGCGGAGGAGAGCGCGCCGGGGTCGTTCCCGTATCCGGAGTCGGCCGCGCGCGCGCTTGCGCGGGCGGCCGAGCGCGCGGAGTGGCTCCGGCGCCCGCTTGGCTCCGTGCCCACGCTCGACGACATCGACGCCGAACGCGCGCGGGAGATCGTCGAGGCTGCCCTCGGCGTCACCGAGGACGCCTGGCTGGCGCCGGCCGAGGCGAGGGGTCTGCTCGCCGCCTACGGGCTTCCACTCGTCCCCGAGCAGGTCGCCGCTACGGCTGCCGATGCGATCGCCGCCGCGCACGAGCTCGGCTACCCCGTCGCCGTCAAGACCGCCGCGCCCGGCGTACACAAGACGGAACGCGGCGGCGTCGCCTTGAACCTGACAGACGACGACGCCGTGATCGCGGCGGCCGAGCGCATCGGGGCGCCGCTCGTCGTCCAGGCGATGGCCTCGGGCGACGCGGAGCTCCTCGCCGGCGTCGTCCAGGATCCGGTCTTCGGACCACTCGTTGGCTTCGGCCCGGGCGGCGTGCTCGCCGAGCTCATCGGCGAGGCGGTCTTTCGCATCGCGCCGCTGGCCGACGTCGACGCTGAGGAACTCGTCACGGGAGGGAAGGCCGGGCGGCTCGTCCGGGGGTTTCGGGGCAAGCCGCCGCTCGACGCCGAGGCGGTGGCAGCCGTCCTCCACCGCCTCTCGCGCCTCGCCGTCGAACTGCCTGAAGTCGTCGAGCTCGACGTCAACCCACTTATCGCGCGAGCCGACGGATGCATCGTCGTTGACGCCCGTGTGCGCGTACGCCGGCCCGAGCGGCCGGTGCGAGTCAAGACCTGGTAGCGATCTCGACAGGCCGCGCGCCTTCGTTGGATCGCGACCGTCGCTGCCGCGCCGCCCATATTTGAGGCGCAGGAGACTTGCCGGTACCGGCGTGGTCGTACATCGACGTTGCGGATTTCCCACACGCCCTCTCCGCGCCTGCCCGGATGGCGTCCACCGAGCGGCGACGTAGCGTTGATGCGTCGAATGTGACCCTTGACTAGGAGCGAGGAAATGGAGCGAGTCGCAGTCGTTGGGAAACTTAAGCGGGGCGCCGAGGCTCGTGCCGAGGCGCTCATCAAGGAGGGTCCGCCCTTCAATCCAGAGGAAAGCGGCTTCGAGCGACATGCCGTCTTCGTTTCCGGAGACCAGATCGTGCTCGTCTTCGAGGGGGGTAGGCTCGACCAGCTTCTTGAGTCCGTCGTCACCGCGCCGGATGTGTCCGCGAAGCTTCAAGCGTGGGAGCCTCTCCTCGAGGGCACGCCGAGCATCGCCCACTCGGCGTACTTCTGGCAGCGCGGGGACGGCTGCGCCGAGGGTTCGGCCGCCGCCTAAGGGCTGAAGAGATCGCCGCCTTCGCTGTCGCCGGGTCCGGGCGTCGGCTCGAAAGACACGCCTTCCGGACCCTGAGTCCGCTCCCAAGAGAACGCTGTTCTCGCGACTCGCGGCCCCGCTGCGAGGCACTCCTTCCAAGCCTCCGCGGCGCGCCAGAGCGCCGGCTCCTCACCCGGGAGCTCGAGGGTTGCCCGCCCGGGACCCTCGAAGACGAAGACCGCCTCGTGGTCGGTCAGGTAGACCTGGTGACGGTCGAACGCCGTTTCTGCGAGCTCGAAGGGCGGACCCTCGGAAAGCAGCTGGAGCGCACGGTCGCGTGCGTTCTCGCGCAGGGGAGCGACGACCACGAGGCGACTCACGTGGCCGCCGTCGCCGACAGGGCGTCCGCGAGAAGTTGCGCGATCTCGTGGACGCTCACGCGCGGCTCGATGACGGCGAGCGCGATGATTCTTCCTCCGCGTCGCTCGAGGATGAGAGTCGGCTGGTCCTTGATTCGCTCCCGCGGGTCATGCGTGGCCTCTATCCGGACCAGATCGCGGTACACGAAGCTGCTGAGCGAGAGCCGGCTGCGGGCCTTACCATTCTCCAGGTTCAGGCTGCGAGCTCCCAGCTCGAGCTTTCCGGCTCGGATGGGGCCTCCCTCCTCGCGCCAGAGCACGGCGTACGTACGCCGTCGCGGCTGAGTCGCTGCGGCCGTTGCGTCTCGGACAGCGCGTTCAGCCGCTTCCGACCGATCTGTGGCGATGACGGTGCGCTGCATGACGCTCGGAATCTTGGCGTGCAGCGCCGCGGCCGCCATCGGTGCCTAGTCCGATCTTCACCTGCGGCTTTTCCGCAGACCTGCCCAGGGCGCGGGCCGTGCGGATCCCGGGCTGCGGGTTTCCCGCAACCTCGATCCGAGTGCTCGCGGATGGCCAGCGCGCCCATCGAGACGACCATGACTCCATGGCCGCGGGGCGGTTCCGGGTTGTCATTGCCGGCGGCGGGGTCGCCGCCCTCGAGGCGATGGTCGCCCTTCGCGAGCTAGCCGGCGAGCTCGTCGACGTCACGCTCCTCGCCCCTGAGGCGGAGTTCTCCTATCGCCCCCTCGCCGTTGCCGAGCCGTTCGACCTCGGAACCGTGCAGCGCTTTCCGCTTGCCGTCCTCGCGCGGGCCTGCGGGGCCAGGCATCACCCCGGTGCGCTCGCGGCTGCCTACTCCGACGAGCGCCGGGTTCGCACCAGCCGGCTCGTCGAGATCGCGTACGACGCGCTTCTCGTCGCCATCGGGGTGACGGCCCGCCAGGCGCTGCCGGGTGCGCTCACGTTTCGCGGCCCGCAGGACGTGCACGCGCTTCGCGCCCTCGTCGGCGACCTCGAGGCGGGCAGGAGCAAGTGCGTCGCTTTCGTGGTGCCGAGCGGCGTCGCCTGGGCCCTTCCGCTGTACGAGCTCGCTCTCCTGACCGCGGACCGCCTGGCCAAGCGCGGCGCCCGCGGTGCGAAGATTCGTCTCGTCACGCCCGAGGCTGCTCCGTTGCAGATCTTCGGGTCGCAGGCGAGCGAGACCGTGCGCTCGCTCCTCGACGAGAAGGGCATCGAGCTTCTGCCCGGCAAGCACCCGTACACCTTCGAGGCCGGGGAGCTTCACCTCGTTCCAGCCGGCGTCGTCGAAGCTGACGCGGTCGTCGCCCTTCCCTCGCTGCGCGGCCAGGCGATCCCGGGAATTCCTCACGACCGGGACGATTTCATCCGGACTGATGCGCATGGCAGGGTCGAAGGAGTCGTCTCGGTGTACGCGGCGGGCGACATCACGGCCTTCCCCGTGAAGCAGGGCGGCCTCGCTGCCCAGCAAGCGGACGCCGCCGCCGAAGCCATCGCCGCCGAGGCAGGGGCCGACGTCGAGGCGCATCCGTTCGATCCCGTCCTCCGCGGCCTCGTCATCACGGGCGGCGCCCCCGCCTACCTGCGAGCCGAGCTCCGCGGTGGCCGGGGGCCGGCGTCGGAGGCGGCGAGAGAGCCGCTCTGGTGGCCGCCGGGCAAGATCGCCGGCCGCTACCTGGGACCTTTCCTCGCCGAGCAGGCGGGACTCGCCTTCCGCGCTCGGGCAGCCGTCTAACTTCCCTCTTCGACGAGCCCCTGGGCGAGGGCGTAGCGGACGAGCTCGGCACGTGTGGCGAGCCGGAGCTTCTGCATGATGTGCGCCCGGTGCGTCTCGGCCGTGCGCACGGAGATATAGAGCATCTTCGCGATCTCCTGGTTCGTGTGTCCGAGAGCGAGGAGCCGCAATACCTCCCGCTCGCGCTCAGAGAGAGGATCCTCGTCGGCGGCGCGGGCCGCTTCCGCCTCGGCTGCCGCCAGGCGAGCGCCGAGCTCCGGGTGGACGTAGCGCCGGCCCGCTGCGACCTCGCGTACCGCCTCGACGACCTCGGTATCGGCGGCCTCCTTGAGCACGTATCCGAATGCCCCCGCGGCGAACGCTTCCCGCACGTAGCGTGGGTCATCCTCCATCGAGAGGACGAGGATCTTCGCGTCGGGGGCCTCCTTGCGGAGGTCGGGAATAGCCTCGATGCCGCTCTTGCCTCCCGGGAGTGCGACGTCCAAGAGGACGACGTCGGGCTTCCGGGCCCGCACCTCGAAGATGGCCTCGCGGGCATCTCCCGCCTCGCCCACCGTCTCGATGTCCTCGTGTCTGTCGAGAAGCAGGCGGAGACCGGCGCGAACGACCGCGTGGTCGTCGACGATGACGACGCGGACGCTCACTGCATGGGGACCTCGACGAGGATCGTCGTGCCGATCCCCTCGGACGACTCGATTTCGAGCCGACCGTCGATGAGGGCGACACGCTCGCGCATGCCCACCAGGCCCAGCCCCTCGCCGTCGCCGTCGAAGTTGAATCCGAGCCCGTCGTCCTCGATTACCGCCGTCACGGACGAGTCCTTCGGCGCAAGAACGATGCTGACGTGCTCGGCCTGGGCGTGCTTGACGACGTTCGTCAGCGCCTCCTGCACGATCCGGTAGAGCACGGTCTCCACCTCGCTCGGCAAGCGCGCCTCGGAGAGGCGGGACTCGAGCTCGACGGCGAGCCCCGTCTGCTCGGCGAAGCCGGCGGTGAGCCGCTCCAGCGCGGCGACGAGCCCGAAATCGTCGAGGGCCTTGGGTCGAAGTTCGACGGCGAGGCGGCGAACGTCCTGGAGTGTCTGCACGACGAGCTCGCGCACATGTGTCGACACTGCATGGACGTCGTCGAGCGACGTTGCTTCCTCGCAGCCTCTCAGCCCGAGCAGAACCGAAGTCAGTGCCTGGCCGGTCTCGTCGTGGAGCTCGCGCGCGAGCCGCCGACGCTCGAGCTCCTGCGCCTCGACCACGCGGCGAAGCGCATCGCGCGCCACCCGCTGCGAAAGCTCGACCGCGAGCGCCGCGCGCTCGGCGAAGGTTTCGCAGAGACGCAGATCGGCGTCCGAGAAGTGCGCGTTGCCGGCCTTGTCGAAGGCCGCGATGACGCCGATCGCGCGCCCCTGGGCGAGGAGCGGTACCCAGAGCGCCGCGCGTGCACCGATCTGTCGGGCGATGTCCTGCTCGATCTCGGGGTCGTCGAGGACCGAATCGACGCGTGTGCTCCGGGCTGTGCGGAAGACGCGCCCGGTCTTCGACTCGGAGAGATCGGTCTCGAGGCCGAGCAGCGCCTCGGCTCCGGCTCCACTGACAGTGTCGACGCGCAGCTTGCCGTCGCGCGTCGGCAGCCAGATCGTGAGGATGCGGGCGTCGATCAGGTCGTGCAGGCGGCGGGCGACGAGATCGAGGATCGCCTGGGGCTCAATCTCCGTCGCCAGTGCGTTTCCGACCTCGTGGAGGGACTCGAGCTGCCGCGACCAACGGGTCGCCGCCTCGTAGAGCCGTGCGTTCTCGATTGCAACGGCTGCCTGCGAGGCCAGGAGCGTAACGATCTCCTCGTCTTCCTCGGTAAAGGACTCGCCGCCTTCCTTCTCGGTGAGGTAGAGGTTTCCGTAAGCCATGCCGCGGAGCAGGATCGGAACGCCGAGGAAGGTCTTCATCGGCGGGTGGTTCGGGGGGAAGCCGACCGAGCGAGGGTCGGCGCTGAGATCGAGCAAGCGCAGTGGCGTGGCGTCTCGGATCAGGACCCCCAGGATGCCGCGTCCCCGTGGAAGGTCGCCGATCGCGGCGTGCGTCTCCGGATCGATCCCGTGCGTCAGGAAGCGTTCCAGCTCCCGCCCCGACGGATCGATGACTCCGAGTGCCGCATAGCGGGCTTCGGTCAGCTCGGCCGCCGTCTCTGTGAGCTTCTGGAGCAGTGAATCGAGCGAAAGCTGCGAAGAGATTGCGATTCCGGCGTCGAGGAGGGCGCGCATGCGGTCTGCCATGAGGCTGAGCTTATCCGCAGAAATCCGCACGCCCAAGCCGTGTATTTCCGGATGGCGGCAGGGTGTGCCGCTTCTAGCGTCCGGTCGAGAAAGGAGGAGCCATGAAGAAGATCATCATCGCCACCGACGGCTCGTCGCACGCGCAGGAGGCAGTCGCCTTCGGACTCGAGCTCGCCTCTGAGCAAGAGGCCGAAGTGACCTTCGTCCACGTGCTTCCACCGGACGAGTTTTTCGTGGCCGGGCGTCTCGGGCCCGCGATCCCGATCCAGCATCGGGAGCCGATGGACGAGTCGGAGGCCGCGCTCAACGAGGCGGGCGAGGCCGCGGAGAAGGCCGGCGTCTCGTACAAGCTCGAACGGATTTCGGGCACGCCCGTGGAGGCGATCATCGCCCTTGCCGACGAGCAGGACGCCGATCTGATCGTCACGGGCTCGCACGGACGCGGCGCGATTGGGAGCACGCTACTCGGAAGCGTCTCGACCGAGCTCGTCAAGCGGGCGAAGCGGCCCGTCCTCGTCGTCAAGACGGCGACGGCGAAGGTCCCCGCGTAAGAGCAACGGACTGGCCGCCGGCCCGGGGACGGGCGAGCCCCGAGTCGGCGGCCCTCGTCTGAGACATGGACGTTGTCATTCTCCTTCTGGCCGCGGCGGCGACAGCCCTCGCCACCGGGTTCGGCGCTGTTCCCGTGTTCCTCTTCGGCGCGCGGGCAGCAGCGGTCAGGCCGGCGCTCTGGGGCCTCACGGTCGGGCTCATGACCGTGGCCTCCTTCGTCGGCCTCCTCGCGCCGGCTCTCGACGAGGGCGAGCCGGGCGCGGTTGCGGCTGGGCTCGCCGTCGGTGTGCTCTTTCTCTTGCTCGCGCGTACCGTTTTGAGCGGGCGCGACGTCCATGTCGGCGCGCTGCGCGGCCCCCGCGTGCGCAGCTCGGTCCTCGTTTTCTCCGTCCTCTTCGTCCACAGTCTCCCAGAGGGCTTCGCCATCGGGACGGCCTACGCGTCCGACCGCGCCGGTCTCAGCCTCTTCGTCATCCTCGCCATCGCACTCCAGAACGTCCCCGAGGGGACGAGCGTCGCTATCCCGATGGAGGCGGCCGGCTTCCGGGCCGGCGAGCAGTTCTGGGCGGCGGTGGCGACCAGCGCTCCGCAGCCGGTTGGCGCCGTAATCGCCTACCTGCTCGTCGAGAACGTCCAGGCAATGCTTCCCTTCTCCTTCGCCTTCGCGGCCGGCGCCATGCTCGCCCTCGTCGCCGTCGAGCTCGCCCGCGAGGCGTTCGCTCGACGGAGCTGGCCCGTCGGCCTCGCCGGCACGCTCGTCGGGGCGGCTCTCATGCTCGGGCTTGCAGGCGCGCTCGGGGTGTGAGGCCCAGCTCGGCTAGGATCGCCCGGGTCGATGACGACGCCGATCTCACACCCGTTCGACGTCCTTCACGTCGCGAAACGGCTCAGCGCAGGGAACGGCGGCTACGAGATCGTCCACGAGTCGCCCGGCCTCGAGATTGGCGTCTATGTCCTCGTCGCCCCCGAGCCGGACCGGCAGCAGCCGCACGAGTGGGACGAGGTCTACGTCGTGCTCGATGGCCGGGGAGTCCTTACCGTCGAGGGCGAGCAGATCGCGCTCGAGGAGGGCGGCGCCGCCTACGTGAAAGCGGGAGCCGAGCACCGCTTCACGGGCTACGAGGGCCTGAGCGTCTTGGTCGTCTTCGACAAGTCGCAGACGGCCTAGCCCCTGATCCGTAGTTCTTCCCGACCTCGAACCGGGGTCACCCCGATGCCGCCCCCATGGCCGGTTGCGAAGCTGACGTCGGATTCGATCGGAAAGGGGTGAGTCGTGAGCCAAGCCGTTGTCCATACGCGAGCGAGTCAGCCGACCCGGCGCCCACCGGTCGGCGCCTATCTCTGGTTTGCCGGCATGGTCGGGGTCTGGACGGCGTTCGGCGTCGTCGCGCTGACCTCGGTCGAGAGGCTGACCGAGCTCTGGAAGTGGGTTACCGGGCTTCCCGTCGTCGCCGAGGTCGTCGTCTGGATCGCCGCGTTCCCGTGGGTTCTCGGCCTCTGGGTCTCCCAGACCTCGTGGGCCGAGTGGGTGAGGATCCTCCTCGTCGTGTGCTTCGCAGCCGGCTGGACGATCGCCTCCATCCCACGGGCGAAAAAGCCGAAGCACCACGACTGAGTGGCGCGCGTTCGGACACCGGCGGGTCGCCGTCTCGTTCCGTAGTTCCCCGAAGGCAGTCCGCGGGACTTCCCGATGCCGCGTCGAGCCGGCGGTGCAACCGTGGCCGCTACCGAAATGAAAGGGGTTCCAATGGCTGTCCAAGTCGAACCCAGACTCGCACCGCCTCAGGCGCCGCCGGCCGAGCCAATTGTCGAGGCGCGTAACGTCGAGAAGACCTACGACGCCGGCAACCTTGCCGTCCACGCGCTCCGCTCCGTCAGCTTCTCTGTTCCCCGCGGCGAGATGGTGGCGATCATGGGCCCGAGCGGTTCGGGTAAGACGACGCTCCTCAACTGTCTTTCGGGCCTCGACGCCATCGACTCAGGCGACGTGCTCATCGAGGGCGTCGCGCTGAGCGCGATGAGCGACCGCGAGCGGACAGATTACCGAGCCCGCCGCATGGGCTTCGTCTTCCAGTTCTACAACCTGATGCCCGTGCTTACGGCCGTCGAGAACGTCGAGCTGCCTTTGCTCGTCGCGCGTATTCCTGGCCGCGAGGCACGCAAAAAGGCGCTTGCCGCGCTCGAGATGGTCGGGCTTGCCGAGCGTGCCGGCCACGTCCCCGAGGAGCTCTCGGGCGGCCAGCGACAACGGGTGACGATCGCCCGCGCGCTGGTGAACGACCCCGCGATCGTCTGGGCCGATGAGCCGACTGGCGATCTCGACAGCGAGAACGCCGAGGAGATCGTCGCGCTCATGCGCCAGCTCAACCGCGAACGCGGCCTGACCTTTCTCATCGTGACCCACGACATCGCCGTCGGCCGCTCCACCGACCGAATCGTCCGGATGGTGGACGGAGAGATCGTCGGCGAGGAAATCCTGGAGGTGTTCTAGCCATGATCGCCCGCGCGACAACCGCCGAGATCGACGCGGTCCGCATGAGCGTCGAGGAGGCGACCGATCTTTTCCGCGACTCTGTCCTTCCGGCCCTGCAGGAGCAGGAGGGGTTCGAGGGCGCATATGTATTGCTCTCGCCCGAGGGCAAGGTGCTCGCCATCACGTTCTGGGCGAGCGAGGAGGCCGCTGAGGCGGGGATCAGGGGGGGTCGGAGTTTCTACGCGGAGCAGGTCGAGAAGTTCGTGACCATCTACAAGGCGCCGCCGGGGCGAGAGACGTACAACGTCGTGCTCGCGGAGGCGCCCGCCCACGCGATCGGATGAGGGAGCCGTCATGACCAAGCTCTTTGGCATCCCAGTCGGCGCCCTGGTCGTCGTCCTCGTCGGGACGCTTGCAGTCGCGCTCGCAGTCGTCGCCGCGCTCGCGCTCCGCAATCGCGTCTTTCTCCGGCTCGGTGTCCGCAACGTGCCCCGCCGCAGAGGGCGGAGTGCGCTGATCGTCGTCGGCCTCATGCTCGGGACGGCGATCATCACAGCCGCGCTGGCCACGGGAGACACCATGAGCCACACGATCCGGTCCTCCGCTGTCGCGGCGCTCGGTCAGACGGACGAGGTGGTCGCCGCCAAGGGCGTCTCGTCAGCCCTCGCGGTCGACAGCGGAGCAACGGGCGCGCGCTATTTCCCCGCTCCGTACGCCGACCGGATCGTGCGGATCACTGTCAACTCCGGGCTCGTCGACGGCGTCACGCCGGTGATCGTCGAGCCCGTCGCGGTCCAGGATGTCTCAAGCAGACAGAACGAGCCGCGCGTAACGCTCTTCGCCAGCGACCCCGCCCGCCTGGACGGGTTCGGCGAGATGACAAGCGGCGGTGACGTCGTCTCGCTCGCGGATCTCGGTCCCGGCGAGGTCTATCTCAACGCCGAGGCAGCCGACGAGCTCGACGCCCGCGCGGGCGACACCATTCGAATCCTCGTCGGGCGCGGGTCCGAAACAGCCACGGTCAAGGCAATCGTGCGCTACGAGGGAGGCGCCACGCCAGATTCCGGCCTTCTCATGCCCCTGACGGCCGCCCAGGACCTTCTCAGCCGCGAGGGTCTCATCAAGGCCGTCTTCGTGTCTAACCGAGGTGGCTCGGAAGGCGGAGCCGAGCTGAGCGACCAGGTGATCCGACTGCTCGCGCCGACGATCGCGCCGCTCGGTCTCGAGGCGGACAACACCAAGCAGGACGCGCTCAAGCAAGCCGACGAGGCGGGAAACGCATTCATGTCCTTCTTCACCACCTTCGGCTCGTTCTCGATCGCCGCCGGCATCCTCTTGATCTTCCTGATCTTCGTCATGCTCGCAGCAGAGCGGCGCGGCGAGCTCGGGATCGCACGCGCCGTGGGTACACGCCGAGGACACCTCGTCCAGATGTTCCTCTTCGAAGGGCTCGCATATGACCTTGTCGCCGCCGCCGTAGGCGCGCTCACCGGTGTCGTCGTGGCATACGGCATGGTGCTTGTGATGGCGAGCGCGTTCGCCACGACAGGCGACCTCGACATCGCCTACGCAGTCAGGCCGGCGAGCGTAGTCCTCGCCTACACGATCGGGGTCCTGCTCACGCTCGGCGTCGTGGCCTTCTCGGCCTGGCGCGTGAGCCGGATGAACATCACGTCCGCGATCAGGAACCTGCCGGAGCCATCGGCTCAGAAGAAGGGCAGGCGGCGCTGGCTTCTCGGTCTGCTCGGGACCGGCCTCGGCGTCCTGCTCGTGATCTCCGGCGCGCGCAGCGAGGACGCGGTAACGCTCAGCCTCGGCGTCGCGCTTGTGATTCTCAGTCTCGTCCCGCTTTCCCACCATGCCGGCGTGCCGGATCGGGCCGCCCGCACGGCCGCCGGTCTCCTGCTCGTCGTCTACTTCGTCTTGCCGACGAACCGCTGGCTCTTCGGGGATTTGAAGACGAACTTCTCCATCTTCATCCTCGCGGGGCTTGCGATCGTCATCGGGGCGAGCTGGACGATCATGTACAACGCCGACGTTCTCCTCGGCGCGCTTCGCGTCTCCCTCGGCCGTGTTCGCCGGCTCGCGCCCGTGCTGAAGATGTCGATGGCCTACCCACTGCGGAGCCGCTTCCGCACGGGCGTGACGCTCGCGATGTTCATGCTCGTCGTCTTCACACTCGTCGTGGGAGCGATCACCACTGGCTCCTTCGTCGGCGCCTTTAACGACGTCAGGTCGTACGGCGGCGGCTTCGACGTACGCGCGACCGCCTCGCCGGCGGCACCGATCGGCGACATGCGCGCAGCCCTCGCCGCGGCACCCGGGGTCGAACCCGCCGACTTCCGCGTCGTCGCGAGCGAGTCTTCGCTGCCGGTGCGGGCGAACCAGCTCGGGACCGAGCCGGAGGACTACGTCATCCACGGCTTCGACGACGCCTTCCTCGGCAACACGAGTTATCGGCTCGCGGCCCGGGCCAACGGCTACGCCGATTCAGCCGCGGTCTGGGAGGCGCTCCGCACCCGGCGCGGCCTGGCGATCGTCGACGCGACGGTCGTGCCGCGGCGGTCGACGTTTGTGGGTGCCGTCGTGCCCAAGTTCCGGCTCCGCGGCTTCTACCTAGAGGACAAGACCTTCGCGCCAGTGAGGGTTGAGGTGCGCGATCCACAGACGGGTGCGCACGTGCAGTTGACGGTCATCGGCGTGCTGGCAGAGACGGCGCCCCAGGACATGACCGGTATCTTCGCCGCTCAATCCACCGTCGGCGCCGTCTTCGGGAACCGGGTCGACCCGACGACCTATCTGTTCGCGCTCCGGCCAGGCGTCGACGCGGAGGCCACTGCGAAGAAGCTCGAGTCGGCGTTCCTCCGGAACGGCATGCAGGCGGACGCCTATGCGACGCTGCTGCAGGACAACGTCAGCGCCTCGCTCACGTTCGACCGGCTGATCATGGGCTTCATGGGCCTCGGGTTGATCGTCGGCGTTGCCGCCCTCGGTGTCATCAGCGCCCGCTCGGTCGTTGAGCGCCGGCAGCAGATTGGTGTGCTTCGCGCGATCGGCTTCCGCACCCGCATGGTTCAGCTCAGCTTCCTGCTCGAGTCTTCCTTCATCGCTCTCACCTCGATCGTGATCGGCACCCTGCTCGGCCTCGCGCTCGCCTACAACGTGATCGTCGATTCGCGCCGGACGCCGAGCTGGCAGAACATGGACTTCGAGGTCCCGTGGCTCACGCTCGGCGTGATCTTCTTCACCGTCTACGCCGTCGCGCTCGCGACAACCTTCATCCCGGCGCGAAGCGCCTCGCGCGTGTATCCCGCGGAGGCACTGAGGTACCAGTGACCGTTGGGGCTCAGCCGCGCCACCGCCGCGCCGCCCTCCCGGCGGCGCTCGACCGGCGCTTCGAGGCGGTCGTCTTCGACTGGGACGGCACCGCCGTCCCAGACCGGCAGGCGGACGCGACGCGGCTGCGCGAACTCGTCGAAGAGCTCTGCCCCCTCGGTCTCGAGCTCGCCGTCATCACCGGGACGCACGTCGGCAACGTCGACGGGCAGCTCGGGGCGAGGCCGCGCGGGCCTGGGCGCCTCCACCTCTGCGTCAACCGGGGCTCGGAGGTGTTTCGCGCCGACGAGGAGGGTGTCCAGCTCGTCGAGCGCCGCGAGGCGACGCCCGCGGAGGACGCCGCGCTCGACGCCGCGGCGGAGGCCACGGTCGCCGCGCTGGCCGGCCGAGGGCTCGAGGCGCAGATCGTCTCGCAACGGCTGAACCGCCGCAAGATCGACCTCATCCCCGAGCCCGAGTGGATGGATCCGCCGAAGGCGCGCATCGCCGAGCTGCTCGCGGCGGTCGAAGCCCGGCTGCGCGCTGCGGGCCTGGCCGGCCTCGACGAGGCCGTCGAGCTCGCCACTCAGGCGGCGCGCGGCGCCGGGCTCGCCGATCCGCGGGTGACGAGCGACGCCAAGCACGTGGAGATCGGCCTGACCGACAAGGCGGATGCTGCCCGCTGGGTTCTCGGCGATCTGTGGAGGCGCGGAATCGCGCCCGGGCTCGTGCTCGTCGCGGGCGACGAGTTCGGCCCACTCGGCGGGCTCCCGGGCAGCGACTCGCTGCTTCTCGTTCCCGCCGCGGCTCGCGCGACCTCGATCTCGGTCGGCGCCGAGCCGACAAGCGCCCCAGCCGGCGTGCTTCACCTTCCGGGCGGCCCCGAGCGCTTCCTCGCGGTGCTCGCCGACCAGCTCGAGCGCCGCCGTCGCAGCGACGTTCCCGAACTCGACGCCGATCCCGCGTGGACGCTGACCGTCGATGGTCTGGACCAGCGGCTCGAGCGCGTCCACGAGGCGATGCTCACGCTCGCCGACGGCCGCCTCGGCACCCGCGGAAGTCCGATCCTCGCCCATCCTGCCGCCGCACCGGCGACGCTTGCGGCAGGCGTCTACAAAGGAGAAGGAGCGCAGGCCGAGCTCGCGGACTGCCCTGACTGGGCGCAGCTCCGCGGTGAGCTTCCGCTCGACCCGCTGCTTCGGCGCCGGCTCGACTTGCGCAGCGGGCTCCTCCGCCAAGAGGTCGCACTCTCTTCTGGCACGCTGACCTCCCTGCAGCTTTCTTCGCTCGCCGACCCCGGGACTGTGGCCCTGCGGGCCGCGGGGCCGGCGGCTGTCCTGCCGCGGGCGGGCCGTCGCTCGGAGAACGGCGGCCTAACGGCAGCCTTCAGCGACGTGCGCCGTACCCACCGCATCGACCGATTCGGCGCCTATGACACCGAGGAGAGCAGAGCCGCGGCCAAGCTCGCTCGATTCGAGGAAGGCGGCTTCGAGCCCGCCCTTTCGGCCCATCGCGAAGCCTGGGCGCAGCGGTGGGAGGATGCCGACGTCGTCATCGATGGAGATTCCGACCTTCAACGCGCCATTCGCTTCGCGGTCTTCCACCTGATGGCGTCGGCGGCGGACGACGGCGAGGCTGCAGTCGGCGCCCGAGGACTCTCGGGCCCCGGGTACCGCGGGCACGTCTTCTGGGACAGCGACGTCTTCGTCCTGCCGTTTCTCGCGGCGACCCATCCGGCAGCCGCACGCGCGATGCTCGAGTACCGCGTTGCACGCCTCCCGGCGGCACGCGCGACCGCCAAGCGCCTCGGTCGTAGCGGCGCCCGTTTCCCGTGGGAGTCGGCGCGAGACGGCATCGACGTCACGCCTGCGAGCGCGCGCGACCAGGCTGGCCGGCCCATCCGCATCCGGACCGGCGAGCTGGAGGAGCACATCGTCGCCGACGTCGCCTGGGCCGCGAAGTGTTACCTCGACTGGACGGGCGACGAGGACTTCGCCGCCGGATCGGGACGCGATCTGCTCGTCGAGACGGCGCGCTACTGGGCGTCGAGGGTTCGGCTCGATGCCGACGGCCGTGCTCACATCTACGGCGTGATCGGGCCCGACGAGTACCACGAGCCCGTGGACGACAACGCATTCACGAACGTCATGGCCCGCTGGAACCTCCGCCGGGCGGCAGAGCTCGACGGCGACGACGGCGAGCGCACGACGTGGCTGGGCCTTGCGGACGCGCTGGTGGACGGGTTCGACCCGGTCAGCGGGCTCTACGAGCAATTCGCCGGCTTCTTCCGCCTCGAGCCACTCGTCATCGCCGACGTCGCCGCACGCCGGCCGATCGCCGCCGACCTCCTGCTCGGCGCCGAGCGGGTCAGCTCCGCACAGGTCTTGAAACAGGCGGACGTGCTTATGCTGCACCATCTCGTCCCAGACGAGGTCGCACCCGACTCGCTTGCGCCGAATCTCAGCTTCTACGAGCCCCGAACGGCGCACGGCAGCTCCTTGTCGCCCGCGATCCACGCGGCGCTCTTCGCCCGAGCCGGCCGGCTGTCCGAGGCGCTGGCGGCGTTCGATATCGCCGCCCGCATCGATCTCGACGACCTGACCGGGAGCACGGCCAGCGGACTCCATCTCGCCACGATGGGCGGGCTCTGGCAGGCGCTCGTCTTCGGCTTCGCAGGCATCCGTCCACGCGCGGACGCCCTGGCGGTCACCCCCGCGCTTCCGCCGCGCTGGGAAGCGCTCGAGGTGCGGTTGCGCTTCCGTGGGCGGCCCCTGGCTCTTCGCATCGACCACGACGACGTTTCCGTCAGCGGCGCCGGGCTTACTCTCGGCGAGCGCGACGGGAGCTGGGAGGTGAGGTTGCAATGACGCGCGTACTCGCAGCCCTGGACAACAGTGTGGCGGCCCAGCCAGTGCTCGCCACCGCGTCGGCCGTCGCGCGTCTCCTCGGCGCGGAGCTCGAGGCAGTGCACGTACGCACCGACGGGGAGCGGGTCGCGCAGTCGGTGGCCGACCGCGCAGGCTTGGCTCTCGTCGAGCTCGAGGGTCCGGTCGTCGAAGCGCTTGCGGAAGCGGTTTCGCAGGAAGACGTGGCGCTTGCCGTCCTCGGCGCACGCGCCACCGCGGGCGGAGCCCGGCCCGCCGGCACCACGGCCGTCGGAGTCGCCACGTCGGTGGCAAAGCCGGTCGTGCTCGTGCCGCCGGAGACCCCGCACCCGGGGCGGATGCGGCGGATCCTGGTGCCGCTCGAGGGCACGGCGTCGACCTCGCTCGCGCCCCGAGGCGTCATCGAACTCGCAAGCGAGGGTACTCTCGACGTCATCGTGCTCCATGTGCTCGACGAGGCCTCCCTGCCGGCGTTCACCGACCAGCCGCAACACGAGACCGAGGCGTGGGCGCGAGAGTTCCTCGAGCGCTACTGTCCGTTCGGGGTCGAGCGCGTCCGGCTCGAGATGCGCGTGGGCCGGCGGGAAGAGCTCGTTCCGCAGGTGGGCCAGGAGGTGGACGCCGACCTGATCGCACTCGGCTGGTCGAGGGCGCTCGCGCCGGATCGCGCTCCCGTCGTGCATGCAGTGCTCGAGCGCGGCCACCTTCCTGTCTTGCTCATGCCGGTCGCGCCTTCCGTGGAGAGGAGAGACTCATTCGCAAGGTTGCGATCGTCGCCCGTCTGAAGAGCGGTGCCGAGAAAAGGGCCGCCGACCTGCTCACCAAAGGACCGCCCTTCGACCCTGAGGAGACCGACCTCGAGTGCCACATGGCCTACCTCTCGGCGGGGGAAGTCGTGTTCGTCTTCGAGGGGCCCGAGGTCGACGTCTTCCTCGACGATGTCGTGGAGAATCCGTTCCGGCCGCTGATGACTGCTGCGTTCGACCGGTGGCGTCCGCTCCTAGAAGGCCATCCGAGAATCGCGCGACCCGCGTACGAGTGGCGCCGAGAAACGAGGTGACGTTCCATGAGCCGGAGTGCTGAAGCCGCTTCGCAAGTCGATCTGGACGAAGCGATCGGAGTCGATCCCTTGGCGCCCGAGGAGCTTCGTATCCTGGACACGTACTGGCGCGCGGCGAACTACCTCTCCGTCGGTCAGGTCTACCTGCTCGAGAACCCGCTTCTGCGGGAGCCGCTGAAGCCTGAGCATGTGAAGCCTCGCCTGCTCGGTCACTTCGGAACGACGCCCGGGCTCAACTTGATCTACGTCCACCTCAACCGCGCGATTCGCGCCCGCGACTTGGACGCGATCTACGTCACCGGACCCGGTCACGGCGGGCCCGCCGTCGTGGCGAACGCGTACCTGGAGGGGACGTACAGCGAGCTCTACCCACACGTCGGCGGCGACGAGGAGGGCCTGCACGCGCTCTTCCGCCAGTTCTCGTTTCCGGGCGGCATCCCCAGCCACGCGGCACCCGAGACGCCCGGGTCGATTCACGAGGGGGGCGAACTCGGCTATGCGCTCGCGCATGCCTTCGGCGCCGCCTTCGACAACCCGGACCTGCTCGTCGCCTGCGTCGTCGGCGACGGCGAGGCGGAGACCGGCCCGCTCGCCACGAGCTGGCACTCGAACAAGTTCCTCAATCCTCGGACAGACGGCGCTGTACTGCCGATTCTCCACCTCAACGGCTACAAGATTGCCAACCCGACCGTGCTCGCCCGCATTCCCCAGGACGAGCTCGTTTCGCTCTTGAAGGGCTACGGCTACCGGCCTTTCGTCGTCACGGGCGGCTTCGACGGCGAGGAGGCGGGACCGGTGCACCAGCGCTTCGCCGCCGCGCTCGACGCGGCGCTCGACGAGATCGCCCGGATCCAGCGGGCGGCGCGGACCGATGGCGTCGCCAAGCGCGCCCGGTGGCCGATGATCGTCCTGCGGACGCCGAAGGGGTGGACGGGACCGCACGAGGTCGACGGAGTGCCGGTGGAAGGAACCTGGCGCTCCCATCAGGTGCCGATTGCGGACGTGCGCGGGAACGAGGAGCACCTGCGCCTGCTCGAGGAGTGGCTGCGTAGCTACCGGCCGGAGGAGCTCTTTGACGGTCGCGGCGCACTCGTCCCGGAGTTGGCCCAACTGCCGCCCGAGGGCGAGCGGCGCATGAGCGCCAACCCGCACGCGAACGGCGGCGCCCTGCTCGTCGACCTCGTGCTTCCCGACTTCCGCGAGTACGGCGTCGACGTCGGCAGCCCGGGCAAGACGTCGAGCGAGGCGACCCGGGTCCTGGGGGCGTTCCTTCGCGATGTCGTCGCCCGCAATGCGAGCAACTTCCGCCTCTTCGGCCCGGACGAGACGGCCTCGAACCGGCTCGGCGCCGTCTTCGAGGCGACCGGCCGAACCTGGGAAGCCGAGGTCGAGCCCACCGACGAGGGGTTGAGCCGCGACGGACGCGTGATGGAGGTCCTCTCCGAGCATCTCTGCCAGGGGTGGCTCGAGGGCTACCTCCTCACCGGCCGCCACGGTCTCTTCAACTGCTACGAGGCGTTCATCCACATCGTCGACTCGATGTTCAACCAGCACGCCAAGTGGCTGAAGGTGACGCGTCACATCCCGTGGCGGCGCCCGATCGCCTCGCTGAACTACCTCCTCACCTCGCACGTCTGGCGCCAGGACCACAACGGCTTCTCCCATCAGGACCCGGGCTTCATCGACCACGTCGTCAACAAGAAGGCCGAGGTCATCCGCGTCTACCTGCCGCCGGATGCGAACACGCTCCTCTCCGTCGCCGACCACTGCCTGCGCAGCCGCCACTACGTGAACGTGATCGTCGCCGGCAAGCAGCCCGCGCTCGACTACCTGTCGATGGTCGACGCGGTCATTCACTGCACGCGCGGCATCGGCATCTGGGCCTGGGCCTCGAACGACGACGAGGGCGAGCCGGACGTCGTGCTCGCCTGCTGCGGCGACGTCCCGACGCTGGAGACGCTCGCCGCGACCGCGATCCTGCGCGCGCGCCTGCCCGACCTGCGCGTGCGGTTCGTCAACGTCGTCGACCTCATGCGTCTGCAGCCGGAGAGCGAACACCCTCACGGGCTCTCGGACGCGGAGTTCGACGCACTCTTCACCGAGAGCAAGCCGATCGTGTTCGCCTACCACGGCTATCCGTGGCTGATCCACCGGCTCACGTACCGGCGGACGAACCACCGCAACCTGCACGTGCGCGGCTACAAGGAGGAGGGCACGACGACGACGCCGTTCGACATGGTCATGCTCAACGACCTCGACCGCTTCCATCTCGTCATCGACGTCATCGACCGAGTCCCCGCCCTCGCGGAGAGAGCCGCGCGCCTGCGCCAGGACATGATCGACGAGCGCCTTCGCTGCCGGGCGTGGACGCGCGAGCAGGGGGAGGACCACCCGGACGTCCGCGACTGGACCTGGCCCTACTGAGCGCGTGGAGCCGACCCTCGTCGTCAACGCGGGCTCGACGAGCCTGAAGCTCTCGCTCGTCTCCGAGGACGAGTCGGCGCGTTCGCTGGGGTCGTTCGAGGAGATCGGGACGGACACCCTTAGCGCCGTTGCTCACCGAGTCGTGCACGGCGGGGCACGGTTCCGCGATCCGGTCGTCATCGATCCGAGCGTCCAGGCCGAGATCGTCGCCCTCGAGGCGCTCGCGCCGCTGCACAACGCGCCGGCGATCTCCGGCATCGACCAGGCGCGTCGGGCGTTTCCGGACGTGCCGCACGTCGCTGTCTTCGACACGTCGTTTCACCGCACGATCCCGGAAGATGCGGCGGTCTACGCGCTTCCCCGGACGTGGCGCGAGGAGTGGGGCATACGGCGTTACGGGTTCCACGGCCTCTCGGTCGAGTGGTGCGCGGAGCGCGTGCCCATCCTCCTCGGCCGGCCGAGCGACGGCCTCCGCCTCGTCGTCTGCCACCTCGGCGGCGGATGCTCGGTGACGGCGGTTCGCGACGGCCGGTCCGTGGATACGACGATGGGCTTCTCGCCGCTCGAGGGCATCCCCATGACGACGAGGTCGGGCTCTCTCGACCCCGGCGCGCTCCTCTACGTCCTCCGCGAGCACGGCCTCGACGCCGACGCCCTCGATCGCGCCCTCAACTTCGAGTCTGGGATCGAGGGGCTTGCGCCGGGCGCGGAAGGGATGCGCGAGATCGAGCAGGCCGCGTCCGCCGGTGATCCGGACGCGAAGCTGGCGCTCGACGTCTTCGTCCATCGTCTCGTGGGCGCCGTGGCAGCCATGGCCGCGGCCGCCGGGGGCCTGGATGCGCTCGCCTTCACCGCCGGCATCGGCGAGAACTCGGCGCTCGTGCGCGCGCGCGCTTGCGAACGGCTGGCGTTCCTGGGCGTCGACCTCGACGCCGCGTGCAACGAAGGCGCCGAGCCGGACTGCGACGTGGCCGCCGAGGACTCCAGGGTGCGTGCTTTCGTCATACAGGCCCGCGAGGATCTCGTCGCTGCGCGCGCGGCCAGAGCCGTCTTGGGCGGTTCCTGACCTTCAGACGAGCTCGAGCCGGCGTGCCCGGGCGAGCGCCTCGAGCTGCGAGTGGCAGCCGAGCGCGTGGAGGATCGCCCGAATGTGGTTCCGCACCGTCGGCTCAGCCAGTCCAAGGCGGACGGCGATCACCTTCGCGGGCACGCCCTCGGCGAGGAGCGCGAGCACCTGGCGCTGGCGCGGCGTCAGGGCGGCGACTCCGTCGGTGGTCGTGCGCCGCGTGCGGGGCGTCTCGTCCCGCATGAGGTGGAGGAACACGGGCCGCTCGCCTCGGTGCAGCGCGATCGTGGCGAGCGAGACGCGCCGGCGACCCGCCGGCGTCCTCACGCGCAGATCGCGCGAGCGCAGCGGCCAGCCCTCGCGGGCGAGGCGGGCGTTCGAGCACCCCGCGTGGCAGACGAGCGAGCCGTCTTCGTCGAGGCCGCCGAGAACCTCCCAGCAGAAGCGGCCAACCGCTTCGCGCGCCGGAACCCCCGTCATTACCTCGGCTGCCTTGTTCCACGAGAGAACGCGGAGCTTCTCGTCGAACGCGAAGAGTGCGTCACCGGTGCGAAAGTTCTCGCTCGCGCGCATGAGCATGCTTCCAATGTGATCCGACTTGCCGCGGACGACATCGGCGAAAACCCGGATCACGCTACGTGAATGCGCGTACGCCGAGGCCCGCCGCCAGACACGGGCGGGGGCAGCGGGCCTGTGGCGTGACGGCCTACTTCTTGGCCGTGAAGGTCGTCGCGATCTTCTTCGGCTTGTGCTCGGCCGGCTTCGGCACGCGGACTTCGAGGACGCCGTCGTGGTAGTCCGCCGTGATCTTGTCGGCGTCGACGCCCTTGACGAGGGTCAGGCTGCGGATGAACTCACCGTACGGCCGCTCCACCCGCGTGAACTCCCAGCCGTGCGGCTTCGTACGCTTTCCGGTGACCGTGAGGACGCCGTCCTCGAACTCGATCGCGAGCGTGTCCTTGTCGACGTTCGGGAGATCGATCAGGACGAAGTACTCGGCGTCGGCCTCGACGACGTCGAACGCCGGCACCCAGTACCGACCGCCGTTGCCGTTGAAAGCCCGCGTGACGAGGTCCATCGTCATGGCGAGATCGGAGAAGTAGGGATCGCGCAAGATCCGTGTTGCGACTGCCATCGTGCCTCACCTCCTTCCACCGCGAGCCTACGGACAGGGGAACGGTCGCAACAGACCACTTTTGATCAGGCGCGCGCGGGCGCCCGTTGGGAACCTCTCACGGAACGGCGAGGACGCTTCACGGGGCATGATGGAGAACCGCAGTTGCGACGGAGCCGATGGCGAGCCTTCCGACGGGCCTACGGCTATGCGTCCCCACGAACGACCAAGTCCGCGCCGTCCTTCTTTGCGGCCCAGACAAGCCTCTCGGCTGGCTCGCCGAGCGGATCGATGGAGCCGGCTGCGACGCTGCGGGCGGCGAGGAGATCGCAGCCCTCGGCGAGGATGCGCTATTGCTCCTCCCGAGGTCACCGTGGCGACGGTAGGCGAGGTGTTCACCTTCGGGATTCCTGACCCCGAGCGAGGCCGCGAGCTCGAGGGCGCGCCGAGCGCAGTCAGGCCGTCATAGCCGATGAGGATTCGCTTTGGCCGCTGCGCATCGCGTCGCGTTACTCGCTCCTGCCGACGGCTGCGACGGCCGACCCGACAACCCGGACATGCACCGGGACGTCGAGAGCGAGGCTCACGATGCAGAGACGCTCGCTTTCGCGGACGACCCGCTCGAGCTCGTCAGGATTGTCGGTTTCCGTCTCAAACTCGACTGTGAGCTCGATCGCAACGAACCGGAAGCGCCCTTCGGAGCCGCGCTCGACGTGTCCGAGACCGGCAACTTCCAGCGTCTCGAGCTCGACACCGCTTCGTTCCGCCACCGCTGCAAGGGTTACCGCGAAACACGAGGCGGCAGACGCAACGAGCAAATCCTCCGGGCTCCAGACCCCTGCCACTCCGCCCTTGAACTCGGGTGGCGTGGCGATCTCCAATGGTCCCTTGCCGGGCGCCGACGCGAGCGTGAGTCGGCCACCGCGCCAGTGGACGGCGACGGGAAAGCGGAATGCCTTGACGACGCTCATTTTCAGCTCCTTCTCACAGGACGCCGCTCATGATCGGCGCAGCGACGGCGGTGGTCATCGGTGAAGGCGCCGATTCGCCGTGTGGAGAACTACGCAGTGCGCCGCAGGTAGATGAACCAGTAGACGGCACCGACCATGAGCGAGCCTCCAATGATGTTTCCGATCGTCACGGGGACAAGGTTTTCCGCGAGGAAGCCTCCCCATGTCAGCTGCGTGAGGTCGGGCAGCCCCGGCGTCGCCGAAGTCCAGTCGGCGTCGCCCTTCACGAAGAGCCCGAGCGGGATGAAGTACATGTTCGCCACGCTGTGCTCGAATCCGGCGGCGACGAATGCCGCGATCGGGGGTACGACGGCCAAGATCTTGTCCGCGGTCGAGCGGGCGCCGTAAGTGAGCCAGACGGCGAGGCAGACGAGCGCGTTGCAGAAGGCGCCCAGGACCAGCGCCTGCGTGAAGCCGAGGTCCACCTTTCCGGTAGCGATCACGAGCGCCGTCCCGCCCACCTCGCCGCCGCCGAACGTGTACTGGCGCGACAGGTACATGAGGCCGGCCGTCGAGACGGCCCCGACGAAGTTGCCGGCGTAGACGAGCGCCCAGTTTCCGAGCAGCCGCGTCGTGCTGATCCGCCGGCTCGCCCACGCCATTACGATGAGGTTGTTGCCGGTGAAGAGCTCTGCGCCCGCCAAGACGACGAGGATGAGCCCGAGCGTGAACGCCAGTCCAGCGAGGAGACGGACGACGCCGTACGGAAGCTCTGACGCGCCCGCGGCCACCGTGGTCGCGAAGATCGCCCCGAGGGCGATGAACGCCCCCGCGAGGATCGCGAGGGCGAAGACCGTAGCCGCCGGCATTGCCGCCTTCGCCTCGCCGACCGACTCCGCCTTACGCGCGATCTCGGGCGGGGGCAGCGCGTCGAGTCCGCCGACAGGGAAGCGCTCGAAATCTTCCCGGCTGCTGTTGCTCACACACCTAAGCCTCGCGAACGGCTCGGCTGTCCACCATCCGCGTCTCCGCTGGCGGAGCGCGGCCGCTCAGCGGCGCTGCCCAGCTAACGCGGCGACCTTGATCTTCCAGGGAGGAATGGACACAGTCCTCATCGTCTCGGCGCTTGCCCGCCGCCCCTGCATCCGGACTCGCCCGGAATCCTGCTGCGGGCGACTACGGAACGCCGCGTGTGCTCGGCCGGCTCCCTTGCACGCTCGAGGCCGGCGACCTGCCGCCCGCTGCGCTCGATCGTTCGGATCGCTCTTGCGGCAGCGGAGGCGAGGTCCGGGGCATCGACGGTCGTCTCGATCACGTCGTCCGGGTCGACCAGGATTCGCAGGTGATAGGCGACGCCGACGGGTCGCGTCAGGGCGAGGAGCGGCTGCAGCGCGACGAGAAGGACGTCGAGCACGGCGACGGCGGCCAAGATCCGGTAATAGCCCTGGTCGTCGATCTCGCCCCATGCTGCCGCGGAGGTCATCGCGGCGAGTACGAGGGCGAGGGCTGTCGAGGCCGCGAAGAGACGGCGTACCGCTCTCGGGTCGCGCACTTGACGCCGCGCGGCGAGCGCCGCCGTCTGCGTGGCGGCGACGGCGAAGACGGTGATCGTGGCCATTGCCTTGCCGAGCTCGTCGGGTGGCTCGCTCGTCCACACCGCAGCCGCCGCAGTTGAGAAGCCGGTCGCCGCGAGAGCGAGGACGGCCCCCGCGAGTCCCTGTAAGCGCGTCTGATCGAAGAGGAACCCTGCCGGAAGCGCGAGAAGTCCGTAAGCGGCTAGGAGAGCCGTCGTGGCGAGGATTCGGCCCTCGCGCTCGCTGAAATCACCGAAGAGCAGGATCCCAATCGCGAGGAGCGCCGTCGCGGACAGCGAGGCGACGATGCCGAGCAAGAGCATCCGTTTCCCTGTCGGCATTGGCCTTACCCAGCTTCCACTCCCGGCGTCTCCAACCGCTCGGCACGGTAGGAAACTGTGCGGACCGCGTCGGCGATCACAAGACCGCCCCCGGTGAGTGCTGCGTGCGGTTCCGCGTGGCAGGCTGCGTGGTCTCCGAGGGCGGCGCCGTCTGCTGAGGAGGCTCTGCGCGTTCGCCTCCGCCGCAGGCGGAAAACACGAGCGGTAGCAGCGAAGCTCCAACTGCGGTCAACGTCAGACGCCGCGAGAAATGTGGTGGCATTGCAGGTAATCATTCGCTCAGCTCCCGGACGCGGCATCGGGGCGCGCCCTGACCCGGTCTGCGGGATGACCGCAGCCAGCCTCCCGAACGCGTCTGGCGAGGAGAGCGTCGACTGGTGCGCCTCGTCAGCGCACGATGACGACGGGGCATGAGGCATGGTGCGCGCACTGGCTGCTCACCGAGCCGAGGAGCAGGCCGGCGAAGCCGCCGTGGCCCCGTGTGCCAACGATGAGCAGGTCCGCGTCCCTTGCAGCCTCGGTCAGAATGTCGGCCGCCTGCCCTTCCTGAACAAGGTGCTCCACATGCGCGAGGCCGGCGTCCTCGGCGCGGCGCACGGCGTCGTCGCCCACGCGTTCGGCCTCCTCGCTGATCGATTGTCGAAGCGGCGGCGACACTGCGGGCGCGAAGCCGGGAGCTCCGTAGGCGCCCATGGGGACGTGCCAGGCGCTGACGACGCGAAGCGGAGCCTTCCTCAGGCGCGCCTCCGCAATCGCCCATTCGAGCGCCTTCGAGGCACCCTCGGAGCCGTCCACTCCAACGACGATACCGCTCGGCATTGCGTCCTCCTTCGCATGGATTCCAAGGTGTACGAGAACTTCATCCGCGATCTGGGACGGGCGCATCGGGACGCACCCCGATCAGCTTGCGGTCTTTTCCGGATTCGCAGCTCGTTTGGATCTCAGGCCGCGGCCGCGACCACAAGCGCGACGAGGGATAGCCCCACGAGCGCCGCCGCCGCGTACGCGAGGGTCTGTCCCACTCGCCCGTTGCGGTAGTCGCCCATCACCTCTCGGTCGCGCGCGATCAGGATCATGACCACCAGGAGTGGTACGAGGAGGATCGCGTTGACGACCTGGGTAAAGAAGAGGATTCCGATCAGCGGCAGCCCGGGGACCAGGACAACGGCCGCCCCGACGGTGACGACGAGCCCGTACGTGCCGTAGAAGAACGGTGCCTCCCGCAGGGAGTCGTCGAGCGCGGCCTCGTGCCCCAGCGCCTCGCTCATCGAGTACGCCGTCGAGAGCGGTAGGACGGCAGCAGCGAGCAGGGCAGCGCCGAGCAGCCCGGCTGCGAAGAGCGTCGACGCGAGACCTCCGGCGAGCGGCTCGAGCCCGACCGCGGCGTCGCGCGCATCCTCGATCGTCCGGCCAGTCGCGTGGAGCGTTGCAGCGCAGGCGATGACGACGAACGCCCCGATCACGCCGGTCATCACGGCGCCGGCGACGACGTCGATCCGCTCGTACCGAAGCTCCGTCGCATGCAGGCGCTTGTCGACTGCATACGACTGGATGAAGGCGAGGCCCCAGGGCGCCAGGGTCGTCCCGACCGTGGCAGCGGATACGACCAACGCCTGACCACCGGCCGGCAGGGACGGCACGACAAGCCCGCGCGCGACCGAGCTCCACTCGGGACCGGCCAAGAAGCCGGAGACGATGTACGTCGAGAAGACCGCGCCTACGAGAAGCAAGACATGCTCGATCCGGTGGAAGCTGCCGCGAAGCGCGAGCACGGACACGCCGACAGCTGCGATCGGGACGCTCACGTAGCGGCTCACACCGGCCAGCTCGAGGCTCGCGGCGACGCCGGCGAACTCTGCGGCTGTCGTTCCGAGGTTCGCGACCAGCAGGGCGCCCACGACTGCGACCGTCGTTCGGCGCCCGTAGCGCCTTCGTACGAGTGACACCAGGCCCCGCCCCGTCACGAGGCCCATCCGTGCCGCGAGCTCGTGAAACACGATCAGGGCGCCTGTCGCGAGCAAAAGGACCCAGAGGAGCTCGTAGCCGAAGCGCGCACCGAGGATCGAGTACGTCGTGATGCCTGCCGGGTCGTCGTCCGAGAGTCCGGCGAGGAGACCCGGTCCGAGCACGGCCAGAAAGGCCGGAAGGCCGAGTGCAGCGGCTCTGGTTCGCAGGAGCGGAAGCCCGTGCCGCCAGCGCAGTCGCTTCACCAGGACGGAAAGCACGGCCTCCTCTCAGCTTGCGGCTCCTGCGGCGTGCCCAGAGTTTGACTCGCTCCCCGGCGGATATGAGCCGTAGAAATCCGTAGGCTGGATCGGTACCGCGCCGGATGCGCATCTGCCGGCCGCAAGCGATCGTGATTCCCCGATGGCCGTGGAAGCGGAACGCCAAAGTGCGCTCGCCCTAGAGCCTGCAGGGGCGTCCAGCCCCGCGGCGGCGCCGTTCGCCGCTCCGGCCCAGGCGGTCGTCGCCGAGCTCGGAAGCGATGTCGTCGCGGGCCTCTCGAGCAGTGCGGCGGCGGACCGGCGGAGCTTCTATGGGCCCAACCGCCCGAGTCGGGCCGAACGCCCGCCTTATTTCTCGATTGCGGTTCGCCAGGTCGCCGACCCCCTCGTCGCCCTCCTCGTGGCGGCTGTCGTCGTGTCCGCGGCCATCGGAGAACAGCTCGATGCCGCGATCATCGGCGCCATCGTCGTCCTGAACGCGTTGCTCGGCTTCGCGCAGGAAGCGGGCGCGGAGCGCGAGGTACTCGCGCTGAGGGAGGCCGTCGAGCGGCACGTCGCCGTCGTGCGGGACGGCCAGGAGGTCGAGGTTTCAACCGAAGACATCGTCCCAGGCGACCTCATCGTCCTCAGGGAGGGGGACGCAGTCGCTGCTGACGCGCGGCTCGTGGCGGCGCGCGGGCTCGAGGTCGACGAGTCGACGCTGACGGGCGAATCGGTTCCGGTTGCCAAGAGCGGCGATCCCGTCGCGGCGCAGGTTCCGTTCGCGGAGCGGTCCTCCATGGTCTTCGCGGGAACCGGCATCACTCGGGGGCGGGCGCGAGCCGTCGTGACCGCCACGGGAGATGCGACGGAGATCGGGACGGTTGCCGAGCTCACCGCGCGCGCGAAGCCCCCGCGAACGCCCTTCCAGCGCCGGCTCGGCGAGCTCGCGCGTGTGATGGTCGTGCTCGGGATCGGGATCACGCTCTTCCTGGGCGGCGCGATGCTCGCCCGCGGATCCGCTCTTCACGAGGCTTTCCTCGTCGGCGTCTCGGTCGCCGTCGCCGCCGTCCCCGAGGGACTGGTCGCGACCTTGACCGTGGCCCTGGCTCTCGGCGGGAGGGCAATGGCCCGCCGAGGGGCGATCGTGCGGCGGCTTCGCGCGGTCGAGACCCTCGGAGGCGCGACGGTGATCGCGTCGGACAAGACCGGGACACTCACGCAGAACCGCCTTCGCCTCGCTGCGGTCTGGCCTCTACCCGGCGAGGACGAGGAGCGCGTTCTGGCGGCGGCTGTCCTCGCCTCTACCGCCGAGATCGTTGACCGGAGGGAGGGGCCCGCCGCGGTGGGAGACCCCGTCGAAGGAGCCCTTCTACTGGCTGCCCGCGAGCAGGGGCTCGACCCAGGTGATCTCGTCGCCGACGGATCGGTGCTGGCCGAGATCCCCTTCGACCCGGAGCGGAGACGCGCCGCCGTCGCGTACTCGGATGGACAATGCATGCGTGTCTTCGCGAAGGGGGCGCCGGAGGTCATCAGCAACCTCTCGAGCGCTTCCTCGGCTACGCGCGAGGCGCTCGAGGAGCAGGCGCGGGCGTGGGCGGCAGACGGACTCCGCGTTCTCGCGATCGCCGAGCGATTCCTTGCGGACCGCGGTCCCGCAGACAACGAGGAGCTCGACTCGGAGCTGCGACTGCTCGGCCTCGTCGCCCTTCACGACCCGCTGCGCCCGCAAGCCGCCGGCGCCGTGCGCGACGCGCTCGAGGCCGGCGTCGACGTCCGCATCCTGACCGGCGACCATCCCGCGACCGCGGATGCGATCGGGCGCGAGCTGCGATTGTCGAGCGACGCGGTCTTCGCGCGCGTCTCGCCGGCGGACAAGCTCGAGCTCGTGCGGCGCTTGCAGCGAAGCGGCGAGGTCGTCGTCGTGACCGGGGACGGGGTCAACGACGCGCCCGCTCTTCGCCAGGCCGACGTGGGTATCGCGATGGGTCGCTCGGGCACGGAGGCCGCACGGGAGGCGGCCGACATCGTGCTCACGGACGATGATTTCTCGACGATCGTCGCCGCGGTACGCGAGGGGCGCAGGGTCGGCGACAACGTCCGCAAGTTCGTCGCGTTTCTCCTCTCGGCCAATCTCGGCGAGGTTCTCCTCTTCGCAGCGGCCGTCGGGGCCGGCCTGGGCGTGCCGCTGACGGTCGTTCAGGTGCTGATCATCAACGTGCTCACCGACGGCCTGCCGGCGGTCGCACTCTCGCGCGATCCTGAGGCGACTGAGGCGATGGCGAGAGGCCCGTTCCGCGGAGGGCGGCTCTTCTCGCGCCGGGTCTGGGGAGGACTCGCCGTTCTCGGCGTCCTCGTCGGTTTGGTCGGTCTCGCCGCGTTCCTCGCCGGGCGCGCGCTCGGGGACGGGGCGGCGCAGACAATGGCGTTCGCCACCATCGCCGCAGCGGAGCTCACGCTCGTCTTCAGCGTGCGGTCAGTTCGCAGGCCTCCTTGGCGCCTGCCCCGCAACGGGTATCTCGAGGCGGCGGTCCTCGCCTCCGTCGCGCTACTCGTGGCGAGCATCTATCTGCCGGCGCTCCACGAGCCCCTCGGAACGGTCTCACTCGGGCTCGTCGAAGTGGCGATCGTCGCTGTCCTCGCCGCGGCTCCCGTCGTCCTCGTCGAGCTCGTGAAGGCGGGAGCTCCCTTGATGGGAGGCGGTTGCGGGAAATCCGCACGCCGGTTCGGTGGGGACGCGGATGGCGGGTCCGCGCCGCCCGCGCACACTGAGCGTTCGTGAGCCCGCGTCAGCCTTCTCACGGGAGGACGTGATGAGCGTCCTCCATCAATCGGCTTCGTTCAGCGCGACGCTTCGCGTCCACCTCGACAACCAGCCGGGTTCGTTCGCGCGACTGGCCGCCGCGATCGGCGAATCGGGTGGTCTCCTCGGCGCGATCGATCTCGTCCGCGTCGAGCGCGGGAAGAAGGTGCGCGACGTGACGGTGTTGGCCGCGGACGAGGCTCACATCACCCGCATCGTCGAGGCCGTTCGCGCCCTCGAGGGAATCGAGGTCGAGCACGTCTCCGACCGGACGTTCCTGCTCCATCTCGGCGGTAAGCTCGAGGTTGTCCCCAAGACGCCGCTGAAGACGCGCGACGACCTCTCCATGGCCTATACGCCGGGCGTCGCTCGCATCTGCCGCGCGATCGCCGAGGATCGCGAGAAGGTCTGGAACTTGACCATCAAGCAGAACGCCGTCGCCGTCGTCACGGACGGGACGGCCGTTCTCGGCCTCGGCAACATCGGGCCCGAGGCGGCGCTGCCGGTGATGGAGGGCAAAGCGATCCTCTTCAAAGAGTTCGGCGGGATCGACGCGTGGCCCGTCTGCCTTCGGACGACCGATCCGGATGAGATCGTCCGCACGGTCGCGGCGCTCGCCCCCGTCTTCGGGGGTATTAACCTCGAGGACATCTCCGCGCCCCGCTGCTTCGAGATCGAGGCGCGTCTGCGCGAGGAGCTGGACATTCCCGTCTTCCACGACGACCAGCACGGCACGGCGATCGTCGTGCTCGCAGCCCTGCTGAACGCGCTCCGCGTCGTCGGCAAGCGGCTCGAGGACGTCCGTGTCGTCGTCACGGGCGCGGGCGCTGCGGGGGCGGCGACCGCTCGGATGCTCGTTGCCGCCGGCGCGGGCGAAGTCGTCTCCTGCGACCGCCGCGGTGTTCTCTATCCCGGTCGCCCCGGCCTGGACCCGTCGAAGGCGCTCCTCGCTGGAGAGACGAACCCGAGCGGACTCCAGGGGTCGGGAGACGCCGCCCTCTCCGGGGCCGACGTCTTCATCGGCCTCTCCGGTCCCGGCGCGGTCACCGTCGACGGGATCCGCTCGATGGCGAAGGACGCGATCGTCTTCGCGATGGCAAATCCGACCCCCGAGGTCGCACCCGAGGAGATAGAGCATCAGGTCGCAGTCGTCGGCACTGGACGCTCCGACTACCCGAACCAGATCAACAACGTGCTCGTCTTCCCGGGCGTCTTTCGCGGCGCCCTCGACGCGCGTGCGACCACCATCACTCGCGAGATGGAGCTCGCTGCCGCCCACGCGCTCGCCGCGGTCGTCGAGCCGGACCACGCCGAGCCGGACTACGTGATCCCGAGCGTGTTCGACCGCAGCGTTGCGCCAGCGGTGGCCGAGGCAGTGGCTCGTGCGGCGGAGGCGGGCGGCGTGGCGCGCCGAAGACGTACGGCGGCAGTAGTCTCTCATCCCATGAACGAACCCGAACACGAAGCTGGCGGCTAGGTCGAAATGGAATTCACAAGCCGCGAAACCTGGACGCTCATCCACGGGCTCGTCATCGGCTCCTTCTTCCTGCTCGCATTCGCAGGCGGTCTCGCGGGACTCTGGAGCCTGCGCACGGAGTACGTCACCCCGGCCGGCATCACCGAGCGCGTGAGGCGGCTCAAGATCGGCACAACCGCGATGGCGCTCGCCGCCTGGGCGACCGTCATCACAGGTACCTGGATCGTCTATCCGTGGTATCGCGAGAGCCTTGCCGGCGAGGATGCCGCTGGCTGCCAAGGGCTTCAAGCGCCCAGCGGGGACTGCTCACCGCGTGACTTCCTCCTCTCGAACGTCTCCGGCCAGACATCTGACTGGCACGAGTTCGGAATGGAGTGGAAGGAGCACATCGCGTGGATCTCTCCAATGCTGGCCACGCTCGCCGCGTTCCTCGTCTTCTACTACGGAGCGGCGCTGGCCCGGAACCGTGGCACGCGGATGCTCGTGCTGGTTGTTTTCACGGCGGCGTTCGTCGTTGCGGCGATCGCCGGGATCTTCGGTGCGCTGATCACGAAGACGGCGCCGATCACGTGAGGAGGGACGGATGAGCGAGATCGTCACGACGCAGCCCGAGGAGATCGAGCGCCCGACGGGCCCTGTCGCCGCGGCGGCGCTCTCGACCGGCATCGGCGCTGTGGTCCTCGGCTTCCTGACGACTCTCAACGAGGCGAGCACCGCCGTGCACGATTTCCTCGAGTTCGACGAGGACGTCGGTCCGCTCTCGGGCAAGACGATCATCGCGGTCGCGGCCTACATCGTGTCCTGGGCGGTTCTCTATGGGGTCTGGCGGCGGCGGAGCCCAGCGCTGCGACCGCTCCTGGTGCTCGCCGCTCTGCTCGTCGCGCTCGGCATCCTCGGGACGTTCCCGACCTTCTTCCAGGCGTTCGTATCTGAATAGGCACTGCCGCGGTCGCAGGCGAGTTCGCGCCGCGTCGCCGCGTATCCGCAGCCTCGCCGCCTCTCGGCGATCGTGGTCGTGTGGCGGGCTGCGCACGGGCTCTTACTCTCGTGCATTGCGCTCGTCTATCTCGGCCGTGTCGATACGTAATTCAAGGCAGAGCGGATCGGTGCCGTCCCCGATTTCGCGGGCCAACCCTTCCTACACCATCCATCTGTCCGCGCAATCGTCACCGAACACACGCTCTTCTGAGCGAAAGGAGGTCGGCGAGAATGAAGATCAAAGAGGCTGCAACCGATTTTTTGACCAACAAGCGAGTCGCGGTCACCGGCGTGTCGAGGCACCCGACGAGCCATGGAAGCAATGTCGTTTACCAGCGCCTGCGGGAGCGGGGCTACGACGTCTTCGCCGTCAATCCGAACGCAGACGAGGTCGAAGGTGATCCGTGCTATCACGACCTGCGCTCGATCCCCGGTGGCGTCGACGCGGTCGTCATCGGAACGAGACCCGAGATCGCCGAAGAGACGATGCGCCAGTGCGCCGATCTCGGCATCAAGCACGTGTGGATGCACCGCTCTTTCGGCGCCGGCAGCGTCTCAGAGGCGGCCGCGGAATACGGCCGTCAGCGCGGCATCGCTGTGATCGACGGGGGCTGTCCGTGCATGTTCGACCCGACCGCCGATCGCGGGCATAAGGCGATGCGCTTGGTCTTCACCCTCAAGGGCAACGTCCCGAGGGAGGTCTGAGCTCGAGCAATCGGAATGGAGGGATCGAGATGTACTGGCACGATATGAACGGCTGGGACTGGCTCTGGGGGACGTTCATGATGGGCTTCTGGATCGTCCTGATCGGGGTCGTCGTCTACGTCGCGGTGAAGCTCGCGCAGGGCGACCGCCCGCACAAGAGCCGGCCGTAAGCGTCGCCGCCCTCGAGCGGCCGCGCTCGCTGGCGGGCCACGCCCGTGCGCTTTGTCGGCTGCGTGATTACCCGCAACGCGGATCAGGCGCGCCCCGGATGTCAGACCGCCGTAGCGGACCGATGATGGCTCCATGCGAACCGGTGCTCTCGCCGTGGTCGTGCTCTTCGTATCTGCCGTTGTTGCCGGCTGTGGAGGCGACGATCAGCCTGCGAGCGTCCGGGCGGGGATGATGCAGCTCGGGCCGGGAATGATGGGGTACGCGACCTCGGGTACGCCCGTCCGCACTCTCGAAGGGGCGCGAGAGCGGGCGGACCAGTTCGGCGCTCGTCTCGGCCTGCACACGGGCGAAGTGATGGAGTTCGCGAACGGCTACTACGTCGAGCTGCGAGACGATGACAGCGCGAACGGGACCGAGGTGCTGGTCGACCCCAGCACGGGCGCGGTCTGGATCGAGTACGGGCCCGCCATGATGTGGAACACCCGCTACGGCATGCCCGCCGGATATCGGATGCAAAGTGATGACGGCATGATGGGAGGCGGCACGGGCTGGGGGATGGGCAACCGCCTTCACGGGGACCCGACGTGGACGCCGTACGGCGAGGGCGCCGCCAACGTCTCCGCGGACGAGGCCGAGCGCATCGCCGAAGGCTGGCTGGCACGGAACGGCGCGGGGCTCCAGGCCGGAGAGGCTGAGGCCTTCCCCGGCTACTACACGCTGCACAGCGAGCGGGGCGAGCAGGTGGTGGGCATGCTCTCCGTGAACGCGTCCACCGGGGCGGTCTGGTACCACTGGTGGCACGGACGCTTCCTGAGGATGGTCGAGTGAGACGGGAGCCTTCCCCCGCGGTCCTCGAGGCGATCGTCGTCCTCGTCGCGCTCGCCTTCGCCGGCGGCGCCGGTCTTGCTGGGTGGTTTGTCGGGCACGAGATGGCCAACGCATCCCCGAGCGGAGTGCCCACGACGCAAACGGAGACGTCAGTCCCGTCCGGTCACGTCGGGGGTCCCAACCTGCCCGTGGCAGCGATCGGCGATCCGTTGAACGGCGCGCAGCTCTTCGAGATCAAAGGCTGCTTCGACTGCCATTCCTTCAACGGCCAGGGCGGTGAAGACGCTCCGGCGCTGGACTTCATGACCGGTCATCTCTCGGCGCAGGAGATTGCGACCATGTCCGGAGACATCTGGAACCACCTCCCGGAGATGATTCACCACTTCAAAGAGGAGGGGATCCCGTTCCCGACGTTCTCGGACGGCGAGATGGCCGACCTGATCGCCTTCCTGCACGGGGGAGCGCCTGCCGGGATGGAAACGACCGGCTCGACGGGTGCCGAGACCGGCATGGAGATGGGGACCGGGACCGGCTCTCCTTAGGCGATCAACCGAAAGACCGGGTGGCGCGGCGCCTCCGCCTCGAACTCTGCGAGCGGCGAGTCGGGCGCCACGTCGAAGTGGGGGCGGGCGATCTACACGCGCTTCAGGTATCCCCGTAGGACCGGCGCCGCCTCCTCCGGCGCGACTTCATCGATTTGCAGCGTCTCGGCACGTCCTGCGCCGCTCAGCATGACCTCGCCGGCGGCGCGCGCATTCTGCACCCAGCCACCTCGCCGTAGGGGGCGACGAGCCAGCGCTTTGCGTCCTCGACGAGCGTCACCGGCGTCGAGTGGAGCTGTCCGGTCTTCCGGCCGCGGACGGTGAGGATGTACGTGTGCCGCCCGCTGAGGCCGAGGCGGATGAGCGGCTTGATCGCCGCGTTGGCGAGCCGTCGGACGAGCGTCAGGCGGTAGCCTCTGCGCCACGTGGGAGAGCCTAGCTCTGGGCGCTCATGAGCTTGAGGCTCGATGTGAAAGTGGCGCCGCATGGCGCCGCCCGCCGTAGAGTAGTCACCGGGCTCCGGTCGGCCGCTGATCACCGTCGAAACCAGTAGTTCACCGCAGGCCGAATTCGGCGTTATGCGATGCGCGCGGGTCGAGTCGAGGTCACGCTTGCGATGGGCAATGAACTCGACCCTTCAAGACCCTGAATCGCGACCCGGCGTCGACCTCTACTGGCTCCCCCTAGGGGCCGGCGGTCATTCGGTGCGGCTAAACGGACGCATTTTCGAGGCGGTGACGGCGCGGCTCGAAAAGCGAACGACCAGTGACCTCTACCACTCCGCACTCGAAATCAGAGTGCCCGAGGGAAGGTTCGTGATCGAGATGGCACCCGTCCGTGACGGGAACGGGGCGCTGCGTGGGGTTGTTGCCGAAGCCCCTGTGGGCAGCCGCTGGGCGCGATGGCCGCGCATCTTCCGATATGAGATCCGACGCTGGCGTAGTGGCGTGATCCCAGATGTCGACGAGGCGGTCGACAGCCCACGGCGGCTGACAGACGACCCAGTTGTCGCGCAGCGCATCCTTGAACTCGTGCCCGATGTGCCCAAGCCGGTCTGGGGACGGGACGAGCTCCAGGCAGGCGAGATGTGGAACTCGAACTCGCTGATCTCCTGGCTGATCGCCCGGAGCGGGCTCGAGGTTGAGGCTGTGCATCCGCCAGCTGGCGGGCGCGCTCCGGGTTGGCGTGCTGGTGTCGTCGTGGCGCGCCGTCAGGAGACACTGGATTTGGTCGGACGCGAACCGCTGGCGCGGACGAAGGCCGCGAGTTTCACCTCAAGCCCCTAGCTCGCGAGCTCCAGCGACGTAACCGTGCCGCGCTCTGCCTACCGCGGAACGCGGATGCCGCCGAGCACGGCGTAATCTGCGAAGACCCACTCCAGGGCCTCGGCACAATCCTCTTCCCTTCGGGGCGCGGGCGCGCACCGCCACCCGTGTCGGCTCGACCCGTGTAGCGACTTCGACCGTCTGTCGATCGAGCTCGCGCCACTCGAGCTGCCGGTTGACGGCCATCGCCTGAGGAACCCACGGAAGCTCGGCGAGGTAGCGCATTGCCTCTCCTTCGGCGGTCGGCTGGCCATGAGCTCGCATGAGCGGGAGACGGAACAGGCGCGAAGCAGAGACCGACGGCACCGGCATGCGGGGGGACGAGCGCTCGCACGCCCGGCTGCTGCGCGAGCTGAGCACCCAGGGAGGCCGCGAGGGTGGCGCGCTCGCCCGGCTGGAGGGGAGGCACCGGACGATCGGCGGGAACGCGCTGCGGGCCGCGGTGCTCGGCGCCAACGACGGCCTCGTCTCGAACCTGAGTCTGGTGAGGGGTGTCGCCGGTGCCTCGCTCTCGAGCCGCTCGATCCTAGTGACCGGCATCGCTGGCCTGCTCGCGGGCTCGGGCTCGATGGCGATGGGTGAGTGGATTTCCGTGCGCAGTGCGAGAGAGCTGTTCGAGCGGCAGATCGGCGAGGAGCGGGAGGAGCTGGAGGAGGTTCCCGACGAAGAGCGGGAGGAGCTTGCCCTGATCTATCAGGCGAAAGGCCTGACGAGCCAGCAGGCGGGGCGGCTCGCCGCGCGGCTGGTCGCGGATCGCGAGACGGCGCTGGACACGCTCGCGCGTGAGGAGCTCGGGATCGACCCCGGGGAGCTCGGCGGCTCGCCGCTGCAGGCGACCGGCGCGTCGTTCCTGCTCTTCTGCGTCGGAGCCGTGCCGCCGGTATTGCCGTTCGCGTTTCTCGGTGGGCTGACGGCCGTCACCGTCAGCCTCGCGCTGAGCGGCGTCGCACTGTTCGGGATCGGCGCGACGATCACGCTGCTCACCGGCCGCTCGGCGCGCTCCTCAGGCACGCGCCAGCTCGTGATCGGGTTCGCAGCGGCAGCCGCCACGTACGGAATCGGTGCTCTGGTCGGCGCCGCTGTTTAGCGGAATGGGGGAAATCGAGGAAGGTGGCGGGCCTTTGCGCGCGGCATTGGGGATTCGAACCCTCGAGAGGCCAATGACCTCTGACGGCGAGCGCGTCGATCCGACCTGCTTGCAGCCCTCGCGCAGCTTGGCATCGTCGGTCCCACGCCCCTCCACGATGAGGTCGCCCCGCTCGCGCGCCGCTTCGAGAGCGACCTCGCTAAAGTCGACGACGACGAAGGAAGCCCGGCGTCCCTGAACTCTCTGGCCACCCGCTGGCCGACGCGACCGTAGCCGCAGATCACGTGGTGGTCGCGCAGCTTCTCGATCAGCTTCCGCTTCCTTCGCTCATGCCGTGCGCCCGTAAATACCCCGCGCGCGATCATCTCGACGATCGCGTCGGCGACGTAGAGGAAGATTGCCACGCCGGCCAGGAGCACGGCGACCGTAAAGACCTCGGCCGCGTGCCCCGCCGGCTTCGTGTCGAGCCCGGTCAGCGAGACCGTGACGACGACGCGGTAGAAGGCCGAGACGTAGTCCTCGCCGAGGATCCAGTGGAAACCGAGCGTGCCGGCGAGGAGAACGACGAGGAGAGCGATCGTCGCGAGGCCGAAACGGCGCAGACTGAACTGATCGTCCACCGCCGTAGTATCGCGGCGCGAAGAAAATGGCAAAGACGCAGTAAACGCTTCCGCTTCGCCGACTCGAACGCGACCGTGAACAGCGAGCCGCCCCCTCTTCGCGCGGCTGATTCGCCGAGAACTGGGCCCGAGGAGGCGTCCGTCGCACGTCGCCTGTTCCTCTCGCGTTGTTAGGGCAGGCGCGGTCAACCTGCTGCACGTCCGTCGTGGGCCTCCTCAGGGCTTGAGCGTGTCGATGTAGGCGACGAGTTCCTTGAGCTGGGGATCGGAAATGATCCCGCCCCAGTGCGGCATGCTCACGATCGGCGCCTGTCCAAGCACGCTGCCGGTGCGGATGATCTCGATGATCTTCGCCTCGGTATTGAACTCCTCGCGAAAATCCGCGCCCGAGAGCGGAGGGATCGTCGTGTCCGGCGACTGTGGGTTCGGGACGCCGCCGAGCCCGTTCGGCCCGTGGCAGTGATGCAGCCGTCCACCTACGCTCCCTGCTCGACGTTGACAAACGCTTGCCAGCCGGGCTCGCGACGCCCTTTTCAGGGAACTTGAATCGGTTGCATATCGACAGCTCCGCTGAGAGCCGCTTGCGGTTAATCGGGCTGGCCAGGCTGGCGTGGGCCGATGCGGTAAGGCCGCATCATCTCGTTGTCCTCGTGCTCGACGATGTGGC
>Ga0209887_1000012_pt1 | contig 50328 bp, 47 predicted proteins | sample GWRWN1_30_40_FD_187230 | JGI IMG/M metagenome (GOLD analysis project Ga0209887, IMG submission 187230) | Riverbed sediment microbial communities from areas with no vegetation in Columbia River, Washington, USA - GW-RW N1_30_40 (SPAdes)... | ecosystem: Environmental > Aquatic > Freshwater > River...
GTGTACTCGCAAATTGCTGTCGCCCCCTACCCGACGGGAAAGAACAAGTTGATTCACGCCGGGCTGATGACGCTCGCGGTTCCGCGCGCCGGCCGGCACCAACAGGAAGCGCTGAAATTCGCGCTCTACGTCACGAACGACGAGAACCAACTGGAGTTCAGCAAGCTGGCCGTACTCTTGCCGTCGACGAAACGGGCCGTCGCGGATCCCTTCTTTAAACAGAACACCGCCGGGCCCGAAGGAAAGGCGCGAGAAATCGCGGCCGATGAGCTGCAGTCCAGCCGTGACCTGACGGTCGTCGTCCCTAATCAGAGCGAGCTCTACAAGGTGTTCCGCGAAGCCGTGGAGAGCGCATTCTTCGGAAAGATGTCCGCGAAGCAGGCGCTCGACTGGGCGGTCCGCGAGTGGAACGCCAGGTTGTAGCCAAGGACCCGTGCGACTCATTCTCATCGTAGTCGTGCTGGCCGCAGTCGCCACAGCTGCGCTGGCCGCAGTCGCCACAGCTGCGCCGGCCGCAGTCGCCACAGCTGCGCCGGCCGTCCCCGACGCATTTCTCCCCACGCCCCCACCGATCCAATTGCTCCCTGTTCCCAAAGAGGTGATGTGGGGCAATGGCGTATTCGAGATTACCCTATCAACGCGGATCGTGGTCGGCGACCGCGCCACAGATGAGGATCTCTACGCGGCCCGCGAGCTGAATGAGGAGTTGCGCGCGCGCTTCAACGTCACACTGCGTGTAATGAAAGCAGCCGATGCTGGTACCGCGCGCAGCCACATTGTCTTGGGCGAGATCTCGATCAATTCGCTGGCCGCTCGCACGCTGCAGTCCGCGGGGATTCTCGTATCAGCGACCTCCCCGGGACCTGAAGGGTACGTCCTGCGGGCTGTCCCCGATGGCATCGTCGTCGCTGGCTCCGACCGTCGTGGCACATTCTACGGCGTGCAAACGCTGCGCCAGCTGCTGCGGCCTGGAAAGTCACTGGCGTCGGTGCGCTCCGTCACGATCCGGGATCGCCCCGACCATGCCATTCGGGCCGTGCACGTGTTGCTGGACAACGTCTCCGCAGAGTTTCACACCGCGCTCATTGATCGGATCCTCGCCCCGTCCAAGTTCAATACCCTGATCGCGGAAGCCGAGTACGTGCAGTGGGAGAGCGGCAGACCTTTTTGGGTCCCCGATTCGAGAGGCGCTACCAAATCCCAGGTGCGCCGGCTGATCGATACGGCACGCGAGCACCACATCCAGGTGATTCCTCTGATTGCGACGCTCGGCCACAGCGAGTGGGTGTTTGCGGGCCTGCGCAGCGACGAGCTGTGCCGTCAGATCGCCCACATCCCCAAGCGCTTACGCGACGAAGGGAGGACCCAGGTCACCTGCGACCGCAGCCGGGCGGTGTTCCCGGCTGTGTACGATCCCGAGCGTCTGGTGATGATTGAGGGCAAGGAAACCACCATCGGCGCGGCGCTCATCCGGCCCGTGTTGCAAGAAGCCGCCGAGCTGTTTCGGCCGTCGTTTGTGCACATCGGACACGATGAAGTTCGAGGACCCTCAGGCGTCAGCTATGATCTCGACCTCTACCTCCGGGACGTCATCGCGCTTCATCAACTCCTGAAAGACCTGGGCGTGCGGACGATGATGTGGGGCGATGTGCTCTACGAGCGCCGTGATGAGGTCGCCTCCGAGCCATTGTGGAGCCAGGTGCCGCGCGACATCGCCGTCGTGGCGTGGAAATACGAAGACATCCGGGACTATCCGGAGGTGGCCTACTTCCGGCAGATGGGCTTTCCGGTGCTGGCCGCGAGCTGGTTCCGCACACACAACAACTTCCACATGAGCCGCGCCGCAAGAGTCGCTGGCGCGCTAGGCATGGTACGTACCACTTGGAATGGATTCTTTCAGAACCGTGCCGCGCTGACGCGCTCCTTTCAGCAGTTCTACACGTACTTCACCGCGGCGACATACTTCTGGACGAGCGGGCGGCCGCAGCCGGATGCGCTGCCGTCTGAAGCGTCGCTGGCTCGGCGTTTTGCTGACGCGTGGATGCCCAAGCTGTATCGTTCCCAACCGGCCCCGGGCGTGCTGGTGGATCTGAGGCGCGCTGTCACCCAGCGTCATATCGATGACGACGGAATGGGCTGGCAGGGGAAAGGAACGGAGTACGATCTGCGAGCGGTCCAGCCTGGCAGATCGCGCTTCAACGGCGTGCAGTTTGAGATCCTCGACCCCACCCACAGCGGGAAGAGTGTCGTGATGCTGAAAGGGGAGCGTGATGTGGCTGAAGCAATGCCCGAACGTGTCTCGGTCGCGGTCGGCCGGCGCGCAGGTTGCGTCGCCGTGCTCCATGCCACGCTCGACCGCGCGACCACCTTCGGGGATGTCGTCGGTCGCTATGAATTCGCGCTCGGCGATGGCACCCGTGTGACGCAGAATCTTCTCTATGGCCAGAACATCAGCAGCTGGCTCGCGGACCTGGAAAGAGGAATCCCCTCGATTGAACAGGAAATCGCGTGGACGGGGAAGACGCGCGCAGGCAATGACGTGAATCTGCAGATGCTGTTGTGGAAGAACCCCCAACCTGACCGCCAGGTAGCGTCCATCGATCTCGTCTCCGCCGGCGGACGCCCAAGCCCAGTCGTATTCGCCATCACCACGCTGGAGCGATGCCCATGATGCATGGAACCGTGGTTGGCCTGCACGTCTTGCGGGCGCATGGCGAGCGGCCGCAGTCCGTTTCTCAGGCTGGAGCGACAGTCGGACGCGGGCTGGATGGAGATCTGCACGGGAAGACTCGAACCCCCGGCAGCCGCAGACAGGTCCTGATCGTCGATCGCGCTGACCTCGTGCGCCTGGGACTGCAGCCCGGAGACCTGCGAGAGCAAATTACGGTGGATTTTCCTGATCTCAACACGCTGCCCGCGGGAACGCTGCTGCGCATCGGTTCAGTCACCTGCGAGCTCACGGGTTTTTGTGAACCGTGTACGCACATCGGTGGCCTCGCCGGCATTGATGATCCACAGGCGTTTCAGCAGACCCTGATCGGCCATCGAGGCCAGCTCGCCCGCGTGACAGCCGTCGAGGGTGACGGAACCATCAGGGTTGGTGATCCGGTAGTCCCCGCAGGGGTGTCGACGCCCGCAGTGCATGAACAAATCGGATAGTGGCCGGCGCGTCCGGACGACGCTTATCGCCTACCTCTTTCTCGCGCCCGCGCTCGGATTGCTCGCAGTCTTCACGTTCTACCCGGTGATTTTCGGGACGATCCTCAGCCTGTTCGAATACGACATCATCAATCCGCCCCGGTATGTCGGCCTGAGCCAATTCCAGCGCCTGCTGGTCGACCGTTACTTCTGGATCGCGATCGCGAACTCGGCCAAGTATGTGCTCGTCGTGCCGGTGATCCAGCTCGGCGCCATCCTGCTGGCCGTGCTGGTCAACCGGCAGCTTCGCGGCATCAAGGCGTTCCGTGCTGCCTACTACATCCCGGTGATCACGTCATGGCCGGTTGTGGGCATCATGTGGACCTGGATGTACGATCAGCAGGGAATCATCAACTACATGCTGCAGTCCCTGCAGGCGATTGACCGGCCTATTTCGTGGCTCAGCCATCCGACGCTTACCCTCTACGCCATTATGTTCGTGACCATGTGGAAGGGACTCGGATGGTACATGGTGATCTACCTGGCGGGCCTGCAGTCAATCCCCGCCGAGTATGAAGAGGCGGCGATGATGGATGGCGCGTCTCGCGCGCGCGTATTCTGGAATGTCACGGTTCCATTGCTGCGACCATACATTCTGCTTGCCTCGCTGGTCAGCACGATGGCGGCGTTGAAAGTCTTTGAGGAGATCTATGTGATGACGCGCGGCGGCCCATTCTTTTCGACCTACACAATGTTCATGTACATCTTCGATGAAGCGTTCCAAGAGCTGAACATGGGCTATGCGTCGGCGCTCGCGGTGGTGCTGGCCGCGGTCATTTTGGTATTCTCAGTCATCAACTTCCGCGTGTTCCGGCGCGGCGGGCTGGAATACTACTAATGCGCAAAGTGGCTATCTACGCCGCCCTCATCGCCATCGCGATCTTCATGACGTTTCCATTTCTGTGGACGCTGCTCGTGTCGCTGAAGACCAGAGGTCCGATCTTTTCGATTCCGCCTGACCTCTGGCCCTCTCCACTGTCGCTGGCCAACTACGTGGGCGTGTGGGAGACGCTGCCACTGCCTCGATATATCCTCAACAGTCTGCAGATCACGTTCATCGGCGTGTCGCTGACGCTGCTGATCTGTTCGCTGGCCGCGTACCCGTTGGCGCGCCTCCAGTTTCCGGGGAAGAACCTGGTGTTCTACGCCATCATCGCGACCCTCATGTTGCCCGAGCACATCGGCCTGATTGTGAACTTCATCACGCTGACGAAGCTGCGGATCGTCGATACATTCGCATCGGTCTACCTTCCCAGCCTCGCCAGCATCTTCGGCATCTTCTTGCTCCGCCAGGCGTACCTCTCGATTCCTCAGGAGCTGGAGGATGCCGCGCGGATCGACGGCGCCGGCGATATGGTGATCTGGTGGAGGATTATGCTGCCGCTCATCACGCCGGCCCTGGCGACGCTTGCGATCTTCCAGTTTGTGGCATTTTGGAATAGCTTCTTGTGGCCGATCATCATCCTAAAAACCCCGGACAAATATCCACTCGCGGCCGGCCTCCTGTATTTGCGGGGGTTATTTGCGCATAATACGCGTCTCATCGCCGCCGGTACGGTGATCGCGACGGTCCCGATCATCATCGTCTTCTTGTTTACGCAGCGCTACTTCATGCGTGGGATCACCGCGGGAGCCATCCGGTAAATGAGTGGTCAGGTCTTGCTATTCGTCCCGCTCGACGACCGCCCCGTGACGATGGATTTCGTGGTCGACCTCGCCCGCGCGGCCGGAGTTGAGGTCCGCGTACCCGACCAGTCAATGCTCGGTGACCGCAACCGTGGCGGCGATGTCGATCGGGTCTGGGATTGGCTCAACCGGCAGATGGCTGCGGGCGGGGCGACGGCGATGATTGCGTCGGTCGATATGCTGTGCTTTGGTGGACTGGTGGCCGCGCGCAAGAGCGAGGCCGAATTTGAAGCGATTGCCCCCCGTCTACTCCGTCTCCGTGAGGTTGCCTCCCGCGTCCCGACGTACGTGTCGGCGGTCATCCCTCGGACCCTCATATTTTCCGCCGAGAAGGACGTGCCGTCGCGGAGACGGCACACGCAGCTGAATACCAATTTGATCGACGCAGCATCTCAGGAACTCTTTCGCTACGTGCTGATAGGTCAGGACGACACGTCCACGCATAGCCAATCTCAAGCGGACCGCGAGATGCTGGAAGCTCATGCTCAAGCGGTCGCCTCCAACGTTCTGGTCACCACCGGCGCAGATGAACTAAACGTACGGCTGCTGGCGCGGTGGTTGAACGACTTGGCGGCACATTCCCCCGCCGTGCGAATCCTATACACGTATCCCGAAGGGGCCGAGCTGATTCCGCTCTATGAATCCACACCCCTCATCCAGACCGTCGGCGAGCACGTGCGGAGTGCGGGGTGCTCCCTGGCGGATTCCAGCCCCGAGGTTGAGACCGACATTCTCCTTTGGGTGCACAACTTCAAGGACCAACCACAAGAAGCTCGGGATCAACCCGGCACGCTTGACCCCAAGAAACTCGAGCCGATCCTGAAGCAAGTCGGCGCGGCGACGCAGAGCGAGAAGGTCGTCGCGCTCGCCGACGTGCGCTTCGCCAATGGCGCCGATCGAGCGCTCGTTTCGAGACTGCTGGACGAACCGCGATTCACCGGCATCGTCGCCTATGCAGGCTGGAATACGTGCTCCAACACCCTTGGGTCGGCGATTGCGCAGGCCGTCGTGGTGCATCATCTCCGCGCCAATACCCTCCCCGGGAGCGATCGGATTTTTCGCCCCGTTCTCTTCTCGAGAATTCTCGATGACTGGGGATACCAGGCGCTCGTGCGTCCACAACTCGCGCGCTGGTTGGAAGATCAGGGCGGGGTCCCAACGGAACTGGGGGTCAATGAGGGCACAGCGGAAACACTTGCGCTCCAAGGTCTGCGGGGAGATGCGCTCCCGCTACTGCAAGCATCTTTCCCGCGCCATCCGATTACCATCAACCGCGTGGCGTTTCCCTGGCACCGGCTCTTCGAGATCCGCATTGACCTCGAGCGCCTGCCCGAACTCTATGAGTTCTGACTACCAAGTCGTCGTCATCGGCGGTGGACCCGCGGGTAGTGTCGCCAGCATCGCCGCGGCGCGTCAAGGCGCCCATGTCGCCTGCGTTGAGCGATACGGCTTTCTCGGGGGGTCGCTCACGGCCGCGATGGTGGCGCCGATCATGGGCTTTCACGCCGGTGACCTCCAGGTTGTTCGCGGCATTCCGCAGGAGATCGTCCAGCGGATGCAGGACCTCGGTGCCTCGCCCGGTCACGTGCCCGATCCGATCGATTTCTGTTACACCGTCACGCCCTTTGATTACGAGGGCCTCAAACGCGTGTACCTGGAAATGGCTACTGCCGCGGGCGTCGACCTCTGGTTGCACTCGATCTTCCTCGGCGCGGATTTTGAAGAGGGCCGCGTCCGCGCTATCCGCGTATGGCAGAAAGACGGCATCAAGGAGATGCGCGCACGGGTCTACGTCGACGCATCTGGTGATGGCGATCTATGCGCGGCGGGAGGTGTGCCGTTTGAGATCGGCCGCGCCCGGGACGGATCGCCCCAGCCGATGACGATGATGTTCCGGGTCGGCGGGATTGACTGGGACGCTGTGATGTCACACTTCGCCGATCATGACGGCGACGTGCAGCACGGTCAGGGCGTGCACCCTCGCATTGATCTGGAATGGTTGCGGAACCTGCCCATCCGCGGCTTCGCCGGCTTCAAAGAATTGGTGGCGGACGCCCGAAAACGCGGGGAGTGGACTGTTCCGAGAGATCGTCTCCTGGTGTTCGAAGGCGTCCGGCCAGGCGAGGGTGTCGTGAACACGACACGAGTTCAGGGACGGCTCGGCATTCGAGGCGCCGATCTCGCCAAAGCCGAACTTGAAGGTCGCCAACAAGCGTACGACGTGATGGCATTTCTCCAGAAGCGTGTGCCGGGGTTCAACAAGGCCTACCTGATCGAAACGCCGGCGCAGATCGGGGTTCGTGAGACGCGCCGGATCACGGGCGATTACGTGCTGCAGCAAGAGGACATCCTGCGCGGTGTCAAATTTCCCGACGCGATTGCGTGCGGCGGGTATCCTATTGACATTCACGATCCCACGTCGCTGCAGGTGGTCGCCAAGCGGCTTCCGCCGGGCGAATACTATTCGATTCCCTACCGGTGCCTGCTGCCCAAAGGATTGGACAACGTGCTCGTCGCCGGCCGGTGCATCTCCTCGTCGCATGAAGCGTTTGCCGCCTTTCGCGTGTCCGCGATCGTGATGGCCATCGGGCAGGCGGCCGGAACCGCAGCGGCGATGGCGGCCGCGCGAAGCGCTCCTCCACGCGAGGTAGATGTGTCTCAACTCCAGCGTGTGCTCCGAGAGCAGGGCGCGTTTCTTCCCTAATTGAAACCTGACCCGTGGGGAGACTTTCTGATGCAGCTGCGCGATCAAGATTCTGAAGTCTTCCGCATCTTGGAAGCGGAGCGCCGCCGCCAGCGTGAAGGCGTCGAACTTATCCCATCAGAGAACTACGTCTCAGAAGCCGTGCTCGAGGCTATGGGCACGATCTTCACCAACAAATATTCGGAAGGCTATCCCGGACGGCGGTACTACGGAGGCAACGAACACGTCGACGAGATCGAGCGGCTCGCCCAGACGAGGGCCAAGCAGCTCTTTAGCGTCCCGCACGCGAACGTGCAGCCCTATTCAGGCAGCCCGGCGAACCTCGCGGTCTATCTGGCGACCTGCCAGCCCGGCGATATCATCATGGGCCAGAACCTCCCCGACGGCGGCCATCTCACCCACGGGTGGAAGGTCAGCGCCACCGGCACGTACTACCGCAGCGTGCCCTATCATGTCAAAGCCGACGGCTACATTGATGTCGATGAGGTCTGGCGGCTCGCACGCGAGCACCGGCCGCGCTTGATCTGGTGTGGCGCGACGGCCTACGTGCGGGAATTTCCCTTCGAGAAATTTGCGGAGATCGCCGAGGAGATCAGCGCGTTCTTTGTGGCCGACATCGCCCATATCGCCGGTCTGGTCATCGCCGGCGCGCACAAGAGTCCGGTTCCCTATGCGCACGTCGTGACCACGACGACACACAAGACGCTTCGCGGTCCGCGCGGCGCCATGATCCTTGTTACGCAGAGAGGCCTGGACAAAGACGATGAGCTCGCCGAACGGATCGACCGGGCGATCTTTCCCGGCCTTCAGGGCGGACCCCACGATCATACGACGGCTGCGATCGCCGTCGCGCTCGGCGAAGCCATGCAGCCTGCGTTCAAAGAATACGGCCATCGGGTCGTCGCGAACTCGAAGGCCCTGGCTGGCGGTTTGATGAAACGCGGGTTCAAGCTTGTCACCAACGGCACCGACAACCACATGATGCTCATGGATCTCACGCCGGGCGGGCCGGGCCGCGGTGTGTTCATGCAGGAAGCCCTCGATCGCGTTGGGATCACCGTGAACAAGAACACGCTTCCCGGCGAGCCGTCCTCTCCGTTCTATCCGTCCGGCGTGCGTCTCGGGACGCCCGCGGCGACGACGCGCGGCATGCGTGAACAGGAGATGGAGAGGATCGCGTCGTGGATTGCCCTGGTAGCCGAGGAGGTCGAGGCATCGAAGCTGCCGGATGACTCCAAGGCGCGCTCTCCGGCGATCAAGTCATTCAGGCAGGCGATTGAACAGAACCGGCGGCTGGCCTCGCTGCGCAATGAGGTGCGGGAGTTCTGCCTGAAATTTCCCGTCCCCGGGACCACGTGACGCTTCCCGATCGCCGAGGGCTGCTCATTGTGAGTCTGCCTGCCAATGATCCCGCCCTCGCTCAGGCAGCGCGAGATGCAGGCGCAGACGTGATCAAAGTGCACATTAACGTTCGCCATCTCGCGTCCGGGACGGCGTTTGGAACGCTGTCGGAAGAGCGAGAGCGGCTGACGCAGATTCTTGCAACGGGCCTCCCTACTGGACTGGTGCCGGGTGAAACGGAAATGGTTGCGCCGGAAGAGATGCCTGAGCTCAAGGAGATGAGGTTCGCGTTTCTGGACGCGTTCGTTGACTCCATCCGGCCATATTTGTATGACGCCGGGATTCCCGTGGTGCCGGCGCTCCCCCACTCGGCGGAACGTCTGTTCCTGATCAGAGCGCGGGACCTTCCCGGAGACTGGGTGGAGGCCGCTGCCGTCGATAGTCAGGGTTATGGAAAGCCGCCCGAGGATTCGGACTTTGCGACACTGCGCACAGTGGGGGCGACGACGAAGAAGCATTTGATCGTTCCCACGCAGCGCCGGATTTCCCCCGGAGATGTGTCGCGATACTTTGAGATTCCTCAGGTCGCGGCGATAATGATCGGAGCCATTGTCACCGGCAAGGCGCCGGGTTCGCTGGGACGTGCGACGGGGGAATTCCGCCGGGAATTGGATCGTCTCTTCGCTTAGCTGCATATGGCTCTCCACGAGAAGAAACTCCTGATCACCTCCGGACCGACGCGCGCCCCCCTGGACGCGGTGCGCTACATCACCAACAAGGCGACCGGAAAGCTCGGCGCCATGATCGCGGAAGGCGCCCTGCAGCGGGGTGCTGACGTCACCTATGTCTATGGACGGCCCGGCGAACTGCCCGTGGCCCGTGGCGGGCGCAATCACCTGCGGCTAATCCCCGTCGAAACGGCGGATGATTTGGTGGCCGCCTTTCGAGAGGAGTTGCCCAAACGCTATGACGCGGTCGTCCACCCGATGGCGGTGCTCGATTTCCAGCCGGATTCAGCGCGCGATTACAAGACGAGCTCGGATACCGAAGAATGGGTGATCCGGTTAGTGCCGACCACTAAGGCGATCAAACTTGTGAAGGATCTTGCGCCCGACACGTTCCTGGTGGGGTTCAAGCTGGAAATCGGCAAGGAGCCGAGAGAGCTGCAGTCAATCGCTTTCGAGTTTCTCAAACGAAACCGATGCGACCTCGTCATCGCGAACGACCTGAAAGAAATCGAAGCGGGCCGGCACACAGGGTATTTCGTCACGCCTGATGGGAAAGTGCTCAAGACGGCCGTCGGTAAGGAAGCGATTGCGCGGACGCTGATCGACTATCTCGACGAAGTGCTCTAGACTTATCGCTCGCCGGTTCTCGGCTGCCGCAGGAAACTTTCCCCCGCGTACTTGTTTGAGGCGCTCCACAACAGCCACCCATCGTAGAAACCCGCGTTCGTCGTAGCCCGCATTTGCGTCCGGATCGCGCTCGGCGGATAGGGTGCGCCGAGGTCAAACGCCTGCAGCCACGGCCGGATCGCCGCGACGTGAATTTCTGTGGACGCGGTGTTTCCGGGGGGCGTGAACGCCGTCAATGCTTCAAATAGCTTATGGCGGCGTTCTGCCGCCTTTGCCAGAGAGTAGTGCACGACTTCGTAGGGATGGGCCGCGGGATTTCTGAACTGCATGAAGCCGCGGCCATAGTGCGATGGATACACCATCGGCGAGACAACGTCGAAGTGCATCAGGGCGTCCTCGAGCACCTGCCCGATGCCCATGTCGTCCGCCCGCACCGTCACCAGACCAAACACGTCCGCGGAGAGCACGGCACCAGTCGACCGAAGTTGTGAAGTGAGGTAAGCGAAGAACGACTCGATCACGTGGCGGCGCGTACGGATGCTGTTGTCGAAGACCGGATAGCGGATGTCCTCAACGTTTCCATCTGAGGGGAAGCGGATATAGTCGAAGTTCAGTTCATCAACGCCGGCGGCGGCGGCTTCACGTCCAAGCTCCACGATGTACTTCCAGACTTCTTCCGAGGCAGGGTCCACCCATCCAAGTCCCATCCGATCGCGCCAGATTTGACGTGAGGGAGTGCGGATCGCGAGGTCCGGCCGTACTTTCAACAGATGTTGATCTTGAAAAACGGCGATTCGGACGATGACGTAGATGCTGTTCTCGTGAAGGCGGTCGACCAGCCGCTTGAGATCCCCGAGTCGGGGCTCAACGGACTTCAGCTCGCTAATCAACGGGTTCGATGTCTCGAAGAACACCTTGCCTGTGAAGTCTTTCACATCGATGACGACGGCATTGAGCTCTGTGTCGCGGGTCAGCTGGATGGCGCGACTCAGGCGAGTGGGCGTCGCCGCGCTCCATGAGGTGAGGTAGATAGCCTTGACGAGTTGAACAGGGGGTCGTGGAACCTCGGCGTTCGTGTGAATGCTCTGCGGAGTTGGATTTTCTGTTCCGGACCAGATCGCGGGGATCATTGCCGCAAGGAGAACAGCAACAGCAGCGACTGCCACAATGACTTCGACGACCCGAACGCGCATGGATATGCTCCGGAACACGCTGTAATTGGGCTCTGGTTCTCACGTGCCCGCGACGCTGGGTCATAGACTAAGAAGAACTAAAGGGCGACATGGGCGTAGTATAATGCTGGCCAGACGAGCGGGCGTAGCTCAGTGGTAGAGCACTGGCTTCCCAAGCCGGGGGCCGTGGGTTCAAATCCCATCGCCCGCTCCAAGAAAATTGGCGACGAGGAATCCTCGTCGCCAATTTTCGGTCTACCAGTCTGCTGGTCTACTCGGTCTTCTGGGTCTCCTGCTTAGAGAACGTCTCGGATGATCGGGATGAGGATAGATCCAAGGATAAGGGTAAGGAGCCAGTAGAATTGACCACCTATCTGCGTCCGTAGAGCCTGGACGTCGACGTGTAGCTCAGAAAGGCGCAGGTTGATCTGTTCGTAGGCGCCTTCCAGCCTGGCCATTCGAATTTCAAGCGGTTCTGCGGCCACGTTTCTTCTGGCCCCTATGATAGCATCGCAGATGAATTTCGGGCGTAGCCCATTTGAGTCATCCATCTTCGAGTGCGAGCGACGGCCGGGGTTCAAATCCCATTGCCCGCTCAAAGTTATCCCCGTTATTCCTCCTTATCCCCAGGTCTCGAACGAAAGTTCAGGCTAGACGAACTTGCCTTCTTGGTTTATTGTCTGCATTGCCTCGGTTGCTTCGGGAAGTAGTAAGGTTAGGTAGTAACGCTCACCCAAAGTCGGATAGTAACTGCTTCATGAGCGGCCATGATCCGGCTCCACAGCGGGCGCCATGACTTGACCCCATGACGACTCGGAGCGGCCGGGGTTTTTGTTGCACAATATCGCCCTTCCGCTGCCTAACGTCCCGTCCACGCGTGTTGGCGCTTCTCAAGGAACGCCTGCACTGCGCTCCTGAAGTCGTTACTCATGTAGCAGGCCACGATCAGATCATCCCCCTCGCCGGCCTCAAGCCGCCGTCGGGCCTGCAGGCGGCGGATGGCTTCCTTTGTCGCCCGCAGCGTCAGCGGAGCGAGCTGCGTGAGTTCCCCGGCCACTTCGAGGACTCGTGATTCGAGCTGATCCCCCGGAACGACTTCATTTACTAAGCCCAGACGCAGTGCGTCCTCCGCGGAGAGGAGTCGGGCCAGCATGATGAGTTCCTTGGCCCGGGCCGGTCCGGCGATGTCGAGCACGCGCGCGTAATTGTTCATGGACAGACAGTTGCCTAGGGTGCGGGCGATAGGCGCGCCCATGCGCAGGTCGGGGGCGCAAAACCGGAAGTCGCAGGCCGCGGCAATTGCCAGTCCCGCACCCACGCAGGCCCCCCGAATCATGGCGATGGTAGGTTTGCCGACGCGCTCGAGCCGGTCGATCACTCGCTCGATCCGCTGCTCGTACCCGGTCGCATCCTGCGCGGTACGGAACGATCGGAACTGCTCGATGTCGGTGCCGGCGATGAACGCCTGCTCACCGACACTGGTCAGGATGAGCACCCGGATCTCGGTGTCCGCATCGACACGTTCGCAGAACTCGAACAGCCCGTCGTACATCCGCCAGGTCAGCGCGTTGCGCGCGTGCGGGCGGTTGAACGTGATAAACGCCAGGCTGCCATCCTTCCGAAACAGGATCTCGTTGTCTGCGGGTGCGGGCACCACGGTCACCTCATTCTGTTTGATGTCATCTCCTCTGTCTCTGCTATGTGCACGACGCCGTCAGCCGCCAGGGCGCGGATCGCGTCGCGATCGTAGCCGAGTTCCTTGAGGACCTCTGCGGTGTGTTGGCCGAAGATGGGCGAGGGACGATCGATTCCCGCGGGTGTGGCCGAAAACTTCACAGCGGGGCCGAGCTGTTTAATGGGACCGGCCGCAGGGTGCGCGACCTCCTGTACCAGTCCCCGAGCGCGCACGTGCGGATCGGAAAACACGTGCTCATAATCTAAAATGGGGCCGCACGGTACATCGGCGCGCTGCAGAGCGCCAAGCCAGTGGGAGGACGGTTTCGTTCGCATGACGCTCTCGATCATGCCGGCGAGTTCCCGGCGATGCTCGACCCGCCTCGCGTCCGTCGAAAATTCTCGACGCTGTAGGAGATCCGGGCGGCCGAGGACCTGGCAGAGCCGCTCCCACACGCGCTGATTCGCCGCGCCGAGTGCAATATACCCGTCGGCACAGCGGATCGCCTGATAGGGTGCCGACATTCTGTGCGCCGATCCCGTCGGCTGTGGGACGCCGCGGCCCGACCAATATTCAGCGGATTCCCAGACCGAGAAGGCCACACCCGCATCAAGCAGTGAGGTGTCGATGAATTGTCCACGGCCGCTTCGTTCTCGATAGAGAAGCGCCGCGAGGATACCGTAGACTGCGAAGAGCGCCGCACCCAAATCGGTGATGGGGAGTCCACACTTCATGGGCGGCAGGCCTGTATCACCGGTGACCGACATGATTCCGGACATCGCCTGCGCGACGAGATCGAACCCGCCTCGGGTCGCATGCGGGCCGGTCTGCCCAAATCCCGAGATCGACGCGTAAACGAGGCGCGGGTTGTGCGCCGACAGCGAGCCATAATCAAGTCCGAAGCCCGCGACAACGCCGGGCCGGAAGTTCTCGACGAACACGTCAGCCGTACGCGCGAGCCCGCGGACGATCTCCACGCCGCGGGAATCCTTGAGGTTGACCACGATCCCGCGCTTGTTCCTGTTGACGGCCCAAAAGCTCGGGCTTTCGTCGCCTGTGGCTCCGGCCATCTGCCGCGTGGTATCGCCGGCGGGCGGCTCCACTTTGATGACGTCTGCGCCCAGATCCCCGAGCAGCATCGTGCAGAATGGTCCGGCCATTACCTGACTCAGATCGAGGATCCGGATCCCTTGGAGCGCGCGCGGCGCTTCGTTTGCCATTGACACAGTCACCTCGCGGGCGACTTGGCTTCCTACATTGTGACTTCCTGCACATGCTGTTGAGAGGAACGCACAGTCGGCGCTGCGAACACCACCCCTCAAGCCACCCTGGCAGGTGGCGCCCACTGGTGTTGCCTGCGGAGCAGGCCGGCGGCGCACAGAGGCCGAGCTGCAGCGAGGCCGGGGGAATTTTAGCTTGGTGCCGGGTTAAGGGTGGGGGGTGCAATTGTGGACATGCGACGCATCATGACGGTCGTGCTGGCTGCGGTCGTAGTCATCGTCGCGCCGACGCTGTACACGATCCCGCAGGCCGGCGCGCAGCAGAGGATCATCGTCCGGCTTGGCCACGTCGGCTTTCCGGACTCGCTGTATGAGATCACCGCGCAAGAATTCGCACGGCGCGTGAACCGGGAGTTGGGTGGCCGCGTCGAGGTACGCGTCTTTCATTCGAGCCAGCTCGGCACCGATGAAGACATGATTCGCGGGGTGCGCGTCGGTGCGCTCGAGATGTTCCTACCTTCGACGATCATGAGCTCGGTGCTCGACGGCTACGGCGTCTTTGAGATGCCTTACATCATCGTGAACCGCCGCCACATGAAGGCGGTGTCGGAACACCCGGAGCTCGTCAAAGCCCTGTTTGATCCGGTACCCGTGCAGGGATTGCGGGCGCTCGCGTTCTGGGAGAACGGGTTCCGCCACGTCACCAACAACGCGCGCGCGATCACGAAGCCTGAGGATCTCCGCGGGATCAAGCTGCGCATCCCGCGGGGTGTGTGGAGGCAGAAGATGTTCCAGGCGTACGGCGCGAACCCGACGCCGATGGCGTTCGCAGAGGTGTTCACGGCACTGCAGACAGGCGTGATGGATGGGCAAGAGAACCCGCTCGCGCAGATCTGGGGCGCAAAGTTCCATGAAGTGCAGCGGTTCCTCTCGATGACCGGTCACGTCTACACGCCGGCGTACCCGGTGGCCGGTGAGCGGTGGTGGCAGACTGTGCCGCCTGATCTGCGCATCACGATTCGCCGGATCGCGATCGAGGTGGGTGATTATGCGCGCCAGCAGGGTGAGCGGCTGGACAATTCGCTCGTGGCCGAGATGCAGAAGGCGAACCCGCGACTGCGTGTGAACGAGGTCGACAAAGCGGCGTTCATCGCCGCGTCGCGGGCGATTTACGAGGATTTTTCCAAAGAGGTTTCTAACGGCGCTGCGCTGATCAGATTGATCCAGGCCCTCGCTCGGTAGATTAACCTGTGCAACGTATTCAGGACGCGGCTCCCGCCGTGCGGCACTCGGCTCTTTTCCGCACGGTGGGGGTTGTGGTTTCCGTCCTCGAGGTCTTCTGTAGCATCTTGATGGTCGCGATGGCGGCCATCGTGCTTCTTGGTGTTTTCTACCGGTACGTGATTCAGCGCGCGCTCCCCTGGTACGATGAGTTTGCCGAGTATCTGCTGGTCTGGATCACGTTCTACGGCTCGATTTTGGCGGCTCACCGCCGCGCCCACATCGGCTTTGAGACACTCGTGGAGATGCTCCCGCCGGCCGCTGTGCGGGCCATCACGCTGGTTGGCGAAGTCGCGATTCTCCTGATCCAGGTGGCCCTCTTCGTCTATGGCCTCAAGCTTGCGGAGGCGGCCTCGTTTGATGCCGCCGTCTCGCTTCGCTGGGTACGCCTCTCTTGGGTCTACAGCGCCATTCCCATCAGCGGCGCCTTCATGTTCCTGATCAGTCTGCGGCGAATTGTCGCGCTCGCCGTGGCGCCGCGCGAATGAGCGCCGGCATCGTCATCGGGATCATCATTCTCCTGACCCTGCTGAACGTGCCCATCAGCTTTGCCTTGATCGGCGGCGTCCTGGCCGCACTGCTGCTGGGTGGCGGGACTGACCCGGCCGTGATCCCCCTACAGCTGTTTTCGGGAGCGGCCAAATTCCCGCTGCTGGCAATTCCGCTATTCATCCTGGCCGGCGGTCTCATGAACTCCTCGGGGATCTCACTGCGGATTATCAACTTGGCGTCGGCGCTGGTCGGGCACATCCGCGGCGGGCTCGCGATGGTCAATGTCGTGGACTCGATGTTCTTTGCGGAGATCTCCGGCTCCGCGGTCGCCGACGTCGCGGCGCTCGGCAGCATCATCATCCCCGCGATGGTGCGGAAAGGCTACAAGCCGGCGTTTACGGCCGCGCTCACGTCGGTGACGGCGTCGCTCGCGATCATCATCCCGCCAAGCATCCCGATGATCCTCTATGCGGTGATCTCCGGAACGTCCGTGACGCGCCTGTTTCTCACGGGTTTTGCACCGGGCGTCATCGGGGGTCTGCTGATGATGGCGGTAGTCTACTACAAGGCCCGCAGATACGGCTTTCCGGTGGAGGAGGCGTTCTCCGTTCGCCGGCTTGGTCGCACGTTTCGGGAAGCGGGGTGGACACTCGCGCTGCCCGTCATCATCCTGGGCGGGATGTTCGGCGGCATTGTGACGGCCACCGAGGCAGCGGGGCTTGCGGTGCTGGCCGCCTTCATCATCGGCACGTTCATCTACCGAGAGATGAACTTCCGGCAGCTGTGGGGTGTCACGCTGGAAGGGGTCAGTTCAACCGCGTCGGTTATGATGATCGTCGCGGGGTCGGCGGTACTCGGCTGGTATTTGACAAACGAGCAAGTTCCACAGCGGTTTGCAGAAGCGGTCCTGGGCTTCACGACCGACCGCACGCTCGTGCTGCTGTTCCTCAACATCTTCCTGCTGATCGCGGGCATGTTCTTGCACAGCGCAGCCGCGATACTGCTGATCGTCCCGATCGTCATGCCACTGGTGCGCCAGGTGGGCGTGGATCCCACCCACTTCGGGATCATCGTGACCTTGAACCTTGCCATCGGGCAGCAGACTCCGCCCGTGGCGTCGGTGTTACTCACGGCGTGTGCCGTTGCCAAGCAGCCGGTAGGCAAGGTGTTTTGGGAGGCGATCCCGTTTATTTTCGCCTTGCTCATCACCCTGGCGATCGTCACCTACATTCCAGCCATTCCGATGTTCCTCCCAAGGTTGCTCCAGGGGCCGTAGATCCGATCGATGAAGTCCCGCACCAGTAGGTTCGCTCTCACCGGCTCTCGACCGAAGACGTGGTGTCCCCCGCCGGCAATCGTCACCAACGATGCCCCAGTGACTTCTGCGATCGCGGCGCTCCGTGAGTGAGAGACGACGGCATCGCTATCTCCATGAATGAGCAGTAGCGGGCACCGGATGTACCGATAGAGAGCGACGGCTTCATCAAGACGCTTCACCATATAGGTGCTTAGATCGACAGAATCGCGTGTCGCTATGAGCACCTCAGGAGTCGTCTCCATTCCCCAGCTCACACCGTCATCGATCTGCTTTGTGGAATGCGGCTCCGAGAAGATCTTCGAGTAGAAGAATTGCAGAAAGCCGCGATAGTCTCTGCGCAAGTAGTGCCGGTTGAGCTTGCCCCATCCCTCTTCGGTCTGATTTGGGTCATCGAAAGAATAGCCTCTGCGCTCCGGCAGCATCTGTCCTAGCGGAGAAGATGACCCCGCCATCACCACGCCGAGAACCCGATCTGGATGATGCGCCGCGAGGATTGCAGCGAGCCACGCACCCATGGAAAAACCGATCATCACGGCGTGCTGGGTGTGCGTGGCGTCCATCACTGCCAGCGCATCCCGTACATATTCGGTATCCGCGTATTCCGCAGGATCGAGAGGACGGTCAGATTTCCCGTTGCCCCGTGGATCAAAAGTCACGACGCGGTAGTGACGCGCGAAGTAGGGAACCTGCGATTTCCAATATCGGGAATGGCCGATCGCCCACGCCGGGAGGAACAAGACAGTTGGTTGGCCTGTCCCGTACACTTCGTAGAAGGTCCGCACACCGTGTTGCTCGACATAACCCTCCTGATCGGGGTAGCGGGCTCGCATAAGGAGGCCTTACCGAGATAAAAGCGCGGCGATCTGCTGCGCGGCGCGTCGGGCGCTGTCGCGCGGCACTTCGCGGAAGTCAACGGGCGCGCCGACGAGATGTTGCAGCGTCATGGCTACCCGTGGCGGCGTGAGTTCCGCATACTCCAGCCGGTTTGTGGCGCCGTAATGTCGCAGGCGATAGCCCACATGGTGCTGCTGCTCCCAGTGCTTGCGAAGCGGGACATAGGCGAAGGGTCGTCGCGTCGCTACAAGCTCCATCGTCGTACTCAAACCGCTCTGCACGATCGCTGCATCGGCGCAGGCCAGATGCTCGAAGAGGTTGTGCACGTATGGTCGCTTCTCCAGACCCGCAACGTCGGGGAGTTCGTCCGGCTCGATACGCGGTCCGGTCACCATCACCATCCGGGCTTCGGGCATCGTCTCTCGGAGCTGCCCAAACCCGTCCATAACGCGCTGCAGAAGGGGACGCCCGACGCCCGTGCCGCCGACCGCCGCAAAGAGCAGCGGATAACCGTTGCCGTAACCCAACCGTTGGCGCAGCCCCTTCTGATCCCGATACTGAAGCGGATCGAACGGCAGTACGTAGCCGACCGGCGTATACCAAGTTCGCGCCCACTCACGGATGTTTGGTAGGCCAGGACCAAACGCAGCGTCCGGCAGCTCATCGTACTCCCCGATATACAAGGATAGATCACGCAATCGTGGATATCGCGCCCGCTGTTCAATCTTCTCCGCGTTGTAGTCTGCGCAGAGTGTTACCTCGCGCGGATCGCCGTCGGGATCAACTGGGAGAAATCCGATGACATCTGTTAGCCAAACGTAAGGGGCGGTCTTCAGCTCCGGGTTCTCATGGAGGAAATAATCTACTTCCCATGACTCGTCCCCGATCCATATGTCGTACGGCGTTTCGCGCGTGATGTCATGGAAGAGCATGAAGTTCGCGACGAAGATCTCGTCCATGCGCCGGAACGCGTAGAACGCGTGCAGCTCGTGCTGCGAGGCTTCTTCCTCCCAGTGCGCCGATTCCAGTGCCTGCAGATGGTTCTGCGGATGGATCCTCTCGCCGGCCGCCTTTAGCACCTCCGTCACGGGATGTTGCGCCCACCAATCGATCTCAAGATCGGGAATCAGCCCGCGTAACTCTCGGGCGATCGCAAGATCCCGCTGGATATGGCCCAGCCCGATAGATGAGGATACAAACAGCGCCCGTTTGCGGCGGCTCATGGCGCGGGTCCAGCGGACTTCTCGGGGCTGCGAGGCGGTAAGCGTATCCACAAACTCTTTGGTCAGGAGGTTGATCTTGACCGGATCCCGACCCGGCGTCATGTGACCCGCTCCCTCGAGCATTACGAGCCTGCCGCCCGTGAGTTTCGCAAAAGCCTCACCTTTCGCGGGTTGCTGGCACTCATCGAGGTCCCCGTGAATGACTAGAACGGGGCAGCGCACCTTCCGGCAGAGCTCTTCTGCCTCTTCTTTCGTCTTTGGGAAGCGAGCCGCGGCGCGGTTCAGGAGCATCGTCTGCGGGGTCGTCTCCATGCACCAGCCGACGATGTCCTCGAGTTGCTTCGTGGAATGCGGTTCGGGCAGCATCCTGTCAAAGAAGAATGATACGAACCCTCGCCAGTCCTGCAGCCAATAGTGACGGTTGGTCTTCGCCCACCCTTCATAATCGCCCCGAGGCTCGTCGAACCTCCCGATATACTGCGCCCGGTTCGGGTGAATCGGAGCCAGTGGTGTCCCGGGAGCGATCGCCACCAGACCGAGAACCCGCTCAGGATACCTGGCGGCCAGATCGAGTACCCACCAGGCATGGCAGAGAATGAGGAATACGGCCCGCTCGGTGCCGGTTGCATCCATCACTTGCAGAGTATCGCCGATGATCTCCTGGTCGGTGTAAGCTTCTGAGACCCCCGGTCGATCCGATCGGCCGTTCCCCCGTCCATCGAAGGTGACGACCCGGAAATGGCGCGCGAGATAAGGAACCTGCCCCTTCCACTGCTGAGAGTGAATGATCGGCGAACTCGGCAGCAGCACGATCGTGGGCTTGCCCGATCCAAAGACCTCATAGAATGTGCGCACGCCGTCGCGCTCGATATAGTCTTCCTGATCAGGGTACCGGGCTCTCATGGGTGTCCTCGTCCTTTCATAACGCTCGAATCGTTACCTGCCTCTTGCGGCCACCGCGATTGAAGGGTCCACGAGGTCATCGAGCGTGGCAAATTGCACTCCGGCATCTCCGAGTCGCCGGATGATCGCCGGCAGAGCCGGTGGTACCGAAGCCGGCCAGGTATGGAGCAGGATAATGGCCCCATCACCGGTGCCGAGTGCTCCCTCGACCACGGCGTTCTCAATCTCCCGAGGGGTGCGGGCGATTTCCCATTCGCCTGCCTCCACGTGCCAGCCGATGTGGCGGTACCCCAAATCGGTGAGGGCCTGAAGTACTCGGGCATCATTGCCGCATTCCCCCCATGGACAACGGAACCAGGGGCGTGGATCCGCCCCCGTCACGGACTTGATCACCTGCTCTGCTCCGGTGACGTCTGTCGCGAGGCCCTCATCAGAGAGCAATTCGAGTCGAGCATGATAGAAGGAATGGTTGCCGATGCGGTGGCCCGTGAGCGCGATCTCTCGTGCGAGATGGGGATAGGCTTCCACCCACCGACCCTGCAGGAAAAATGTGGCGCGCACGTTCGACCCGCGCAGCACGTGCAGAATCTGCTCTGTGGCCCAAGGAGGACAATGTGGGCGATCTGGATGCTCTGCGTCGAACGTCAGGAACACTCGCATCTTGTCTCCACGATAGGTCGTACCGGCGCCGCGGACATCGAAGAAGGTACCGATGCCGAAAAATCTCTTGTGAGAGCTCGTATCGGAAGAACTACCGATAAGGTAGCGAGGGATCAGGAATCGGCGGGGACATCGAAGCCCTGTCGCACCGCCCAGGCGGCGATCTGCGCGCGCGAGTGGATACCAAGCTTGTTCATGATGTGCTCAACGTGGCTGATCGCCGTGCGCTCCGCGACGCGCAGCTTGGCGGCAATCTCCCGATTGGACAGGCCTCGGGCGATCAGGACGGCGACCTCTCGCTCGCGAGGCGTCAGCGTGTCGCGCCCCTTGACGGCTTGCCTGGGCATCACGGGGCCCGGCGATCCGGGGGCATCGAGCGTGAGCTGAATCGCCGCGTCCAGGTCGAGCGTCCGTCCTATGCGCCACACCTCCTCGAACTCTGCCGGAGGTAGTGCGGCCTTGAGCCCTTCCAAGGTGCGATCGTACTCTCGACGGTCAGACTGCGCGAGCGGCGCGCCGAGACCTGCGCGCAACGCGTCGGCGGCTGCGAGCAACCTGCCGGCGTCGGCAGGCCGGCCCGCCACGAAGATGACCGTCGCGAGGCCCTCCAAACACTGCGCAATGCCACGGCGGTCTTCAAGGGCGCGATACAGTTCGAGGCTCTCTCGAAAGTGATCCCGCGCCTCAGCGTCAGTGCCCCTCCGGTGCGCGAGGACGCCGAGATTCCACAGCGCCCAGGCCATCCCCCACCGGTAGCCGAGCTTCCGAAATAGGGCCAGCGACTGGTCGTGGAGCGCGCGCGCATCGTCACCCTGGCCGCGATCACGAGCCGCCAGCCCGAGGTCGTAGAGCGCCCAGGCCACACCCTTTTCGTTGCCGATACTGCGATAGGTTTCCAACGCAGTATGGTGCAACTGGTTGGCTTCATCGAGACGCCCGCGAGATCGAGCGACATGCCCGAGGAACGCGCTCGCGCCGGCCTGCCGCTTGGCGTCTCCGTGCTTGCGGAAAAGACGGAGTGCTCCCTCCAACCAACCCTGCGCCGTGTCGAAATCGCCCAAGCTCCAGGCCAGGACGCCGGCGGTGAACATCAGACGCGCGCGCAGGGGCGGCTCGTCGCTGACCTTGTCCAGGATTTGTGACACGCGGGCGCGTCCTTCGGTCAAGTACCCACGGAGATACATCAGCCAGCCGAAACCAATCCCCAAACGCGCCGCCGCAGAGCGGTCTTCACTTTGCAAGGACCAATCGACAGCGGCACGGAGGTTCTCCAAATCCCTGCCCATCCGTTGCATCCAGGCTTCTTCCTCGGGGTCATTCAGATGCTCTTCCGCATGATCGGCGAGATCGGCGAAATGGCGCGCGTGAGCCGTTTTGATCTGGCCGAGCTCGTCTTCGGCTGCCAGCCGCTCGACTCCGTATTCCCGGATCGTTTCGAGCACAAGGAATCGCGTGGCTCCGCCCGGGGCGCCAATCCGTCTCAGCAGACTCTTGTCGACCAGAGAGGAGAGAACATCGAGCACGTCAGTCTGGTCATCGTCACCAATGGCCTCCGCCGATTCCAATGCGAACCCGCCTCGGAAGACGGCGAGCCGCCGGAACAGCCTCTGCTCTTCGGGCGCGAGCAACGCATAACTCCAGGAGATCGCGGCCTGCAGCGACTGGTGGCGCTCCGGCGCGTCCCGCGGGCCGCCGCGGAGGAGACGCAACTGATCATTGAGACGCGTGGCGATTTCTTGGGGCGAGAGGATCTTAATACGAGCCGCTGCAAGCTCGATCGCAAGCGGCAACCCCTCCAGGCGGGCACAGATGGTCGCAACGGCCTCCGCATTTTCAAGTGTCAGTGAGAAATCCCGCTGCACAAAGCGGCATCGGCTCACGAACAGAGCGACCGCGGAGTTCCGCGACAGAGCATCCAGGTCGCCTTTCCAGTGCTGTGGCACCTCGAGCATCGGCACCGGGAACTCATGCTCCCAACTCAATCGAAGGCGCTCGCGACTCGTGGCGATGATCTTGAGCTCGGCGCTGGCGGCCAGAAGACGGTCGACGACGAACGGCGCCTGTTGGAGCTGTTCCAGATTGTCGAGCAGCAGCAGGGTCTGCTTATCTGCGAGATATTCTTGAAGATTGTGCAGGAGCGGGCGGCCCGGCGTCTCGTTCACTCCCAGCGCCTGTGCGACCGAAGGGATGACCATCTCGGGATCGCTGATGTGCGCGAGCGGCACGAAGAAGGCGCCGTGGCGGAACCGGTCGATCACCTGCGCCGCCAGCTGCAGCGCCAGTCGTGTCTTGCCGGTGCCCCCAGGGCCGGTCAGTGTGAGCAAACGCACGCCTTCGTCAAGCAGCACCGCGCGGGTTTGATCGAGCTCTGCTTCTCTGCCGATGAGTGGCGTCGGCTGCGGGGGCAAGTTGTGGGGATGCGCGTCCAGCGTGCGCAGCGGCGGAAAAGATTCACGGAGATCAGGATGCACGACCTGGAACAGCTGTTCCGGGCGGAGCAGATCCTTCAGGCGATGCTCGCCCATCGATTTCAGCGTCACGGCTTCCGGCGGCGTCTGCTTCAGGACGATTCGCGTGGCGTCCGAGGCGAGGATCTGCCCGCCGTGCGCGGCCTCGCAGATGCGGGCCGCCCGGTGCACATCAATGCCCACGTAGTCGCCCTCGCTGGTGAGGGGTTGGCCCGTATGGATACCCATCCGCGACCGCACCGTTGTGCCTTCGGGCCAGGGGTGCGTGTCGAGCGTATGCTGGGCATCGACGGCCGCTGCGACCGCATCCGTGACTCGGGCAAAGGCAAAGAAGGAGGCGTCGCCGGCAGTATCGACTTCCTGTCCACTGAATTTGTTCGCTGAAGTCCGCAAGATTTGTCGGTACGCGGAGAGCACGTCGGCGTACCGGTCACCCAGGTGCTGGAGGAGGCGTGTCGATCCCTCGATGTCTGTAAAAAGGAAGGTGACCGTTCCGGATGGTAGCTTCATCCTGCGGTACCTGATCTGGCGTTAATATAAGGTAAGCTCTGCGGGGAAACCTTCATAACAGGGAGGCTCAAACTGGATGGCCGGGAAGCTCGAGATTCGAATCGAATACTGCGCGGAATGAGGGTACGAAGGTCACGCCGCCCGTGTGGCGGAGGAACTGCTCGAAGCGCACGCAGAGAATATTGCAAGGCTCACGATCATTCCCTCATCCGGTGGCCGGTTTCTTGTGACAGCCGGAGAGAAGCCGCTGTTCGATAAGAAAGAAGTTGGACGGTTTCCTAACAAAGGGGAAACCGCCCAACTTCTGGCGCGAACACTGTAACTGCTAGGTCTGTGTCCCTTGGTGGGGTCGGCCTCTCGATCCGGAGGGATGTTGCGCTCCATGGCTGTGTCCTCCTCTCCCGACATCTTTCTCATTCGTTTATTTAGGCGTGAGCGGTGTGACCTTTTTGCTCATCTGCACAGCAACGCCGCGACCATTACGGTCAGGCTGAACAATGTGGACCTCGTCCATCAATTGACCGATCAGGTAGAGTCCGCGGCCGTGTCCTCTCTCGGGCGGGCTCTGGGGGACTGTGATCCTGTCCGTGACGGGTTTGCCGCCGTCGTGAACGCTCACGAGGAAATCTTTGCCGTTGTACCCGAGATCGACGTCGATCTCTCCCTCTATCTTCCCTTCATACGCATGCAGGTACGCATTCGTGACGGCTTCGCCGACGGCGACCTCGAGATCGTAGGCATCTTGCTCTGAGGCGCCCGCCATTCGGGCGGCGGAATTGACGAGCTTGCGCACGGTGCGCATGGCCGTGGGCTCACTGTAGACGCGAATGGTCAGCGTCCAGGCCATGGTGCCTGTGGGCCCGTTATGCTGGAGGGCGCTGGGTATTGTCATTCCACTGCTCCCCGCACAGTCTTTTCCCCAAATTGGTCCTACTCTTCGGCAAAACAGGAACGAACCGCGGCGCTGCGAAACAAAGTCATGTAACATGCCTGGTCGCCATTTCCTGCAGATCCCTGGTCCAACGAATGTTCCGGAGCGCATCCTCGGAGCGATGCACCGGCCCGTTCCCGACCACCGCGGGCCGGAACTTCCCGAGCTCCTGAGTGAGATCGTCCCCGGCCTCAAGAAGATCTTTCAGACAACCCGAGGCGAAATTGTGTTGTTTCCTGTGTCGGGGACGGGCGGCCTGGAATCTTCAATCGTGAACACGTTGAGCCCGGGCGACCTGGTCCTGGCGTTCAACATCGGGCATTTTAGCCATGCCTACGCGGACACCGCCCGCAGCTTTGGCATGCAGGTCGATGAAGTGGAGCTTCCGTGGGGACAGGGTGTGCCTGCGGATCTCGTGCATGATCGCCTGATCCGCGATACCGCTCGTAACTACAAGGCGATCTTGGTGGTGCACAACGAGACGTCGACGGGTGTGACTTCTGACGTTCGCGCGGTCCGTGAGGCCATCAACGCGGCTCATCACCCGGCCTTGCTGCTGGTCGACACTGTCAGCTCACTCGCCAGCATCGAGTTCCTCTTTGATGAGTGGAGTGTCGACGTCGCCGTGACCGGAACGCAAAAGGGACTGATGCTGCCGCCGGGGATGGCTGTCGTCTGCGCCGGCCCCCGCGCGCTCGCTGCGAGCGGGCAGGTGAATACGCCCCGCTTCTTCTTTGATTGGCGCCCCGTGCTCGCTGAGATGAAGCGTGGCTATTTTCCGTTCACGCCGGCGACCCTGATGCTCTACGGGCTGCGGGAGGCGGTCCGGATGCTGCTCGAGGAAGGCCTCCCGGCGGTGTTCGGACGGCACCGAAAGCTTGCCGAAGGAGTGCGCCGCGCGGTGCGTGCGTGGAATCTGCCGATCCTCTGCCGCAATGCGGCGGAATACTCGAACTCGCTTACCGCGGTCGAACTCCCTGAGGGTATCGATGCCGACAAGGTCCTACAGCTGGCTCAAGAGGAGTTGAACCTGTCGCTTGGGGGCGGACTCGGCCGGCTGAAGGGTCGAGTCATTCGCATCGGGCACCTCGGCGCGCTCAATGAGCTTGAGGTACTCGCGATGATTGCCGGAACCGAGATGGCTCTTCAGATGGTTGGCATTCGAATCGTACCGGGGATGGGCGTTCAGGCGTGCGAGGAGTGGTTCATGCAGGAGCACCTTGCAGGGAGACGAGTCGGCTCGTCGCGTTAGCTGAGCTAACAGTTGACTTTGGTACATGATTGACACATATTTCAATATATGCTAGGATATGATCGTACGAGGAGGTGAATCCACTATGATTTACGAGACCAATCTCAGAGTTGACACGTTCAAGCAACAGTGGTCCAGCCTGGTGCCAAAGATCCGCGATCGGTACCCGAACCTGAGCGATCAGGATGTGCTGGAGATCAACGGTGACCTGGACAAGTTGGTCGCCAAGGTCGTTGAGAAGCACGGCCAGACGAAGGCCGAGATCATGAATGACCTGACCACCTTGATCACACCGCCTGAGAAGACGGTGGCCGGAAACACCGGAAGCAAGCAATTCCAGCCACAGGGTGGGTCCCAGGGGTTCAAGAAGGATGGTTTTGTGAAGGAAGGCTCTGAGAAGGAAGAGTCGACGAGCAAGAAGCGGTAAGCGAACGAACTTGCGGGGGGCGGGATAACCGCCTCCCGCATTTTTTATTTCCACGAAGCAATCCCTCTGGTCATTGCGAACAAAGTGAAGCAATCTATTAGTTGATGGCCCGCTACGCGCGCCTTGGGTCTGGACTATGGATCCTGATAATTCTCGTTGCCTCGTTGCTGCCCGGCAATACCTCGGGGGCGTCAGGCACGGGTTGGCACCTGTTTGGTTATGGAGTGCTCGTGGTGCTGCTGGCCGCCTGGCAATCCATCCTCCGCGCGGCCGTGGCGGCGTGGTCCATAGGAGCGATTGTTGAACTGCTGCAACTATTGGTCGCATACCGTGTTGCAGAAACCGGCGATCTCGTCGCAAACGCGGCGGGCGTTGTGCTGGGGCTGGCGGTGCGGGCCGGTTACCTGGCTTTTTCGAGGTGAGTCTTCATTTGTGTAATGGCTGCTGGGATGACACTAACCATTAAATGGTCCGGAAATCTGCCGGCGATCTCTTCTATGATGGCAGACTCTTCTTTGCCGGCCGACAGCCCCGTAGACACGATTTCTTCAACTGCGTCGTGATAGCTAGTCTGAGCTTTAAGCACGTCAGTTGACCCCGTGGCGCCGTGGCCGGGGATGAATGTCTCGGCATCCAGTGACGCCAGCGCCTGCAGGCCCCGGCGCGCACCTGCGATTGATGCCTGCTCGTAGTTGAAGTGGTATCGGTTGAACACGAGGTCGCCGCAGATGGCCACACCCGAGTCTGGGATGAACAAGAATGCATCCCCCGGGGTGTGGCCCCATCCCGGGTGCCAGACTTCAACTTCGATTCCATCCACGTGAAGGATAAGTCCCTCGTCAAACGTGACAGCGGGCAGCACCGACTCGGCGTCAGCGAAGAGTTCCCGGAGCTCAGGCCGGCCGCGCCGCGCTTGAATGATCCCGGGGTGCTCCGCCGCCATCGCCTCGCGGCACGCGCGGTGAGAGAAGACGACGGCATTGCGGGTCGCGAAATACGAGGAGCCGAGCGCGTGGTCGGTGTGGTGGTGTGTGAGTACGACGAACCGCACCGGTGCGGGCGTGATGTCTTTCAGCGCCTCGTCCACGAGGCGCGCGTGGGCCGGGGCGATCAGCGGGTCGATGAGCAGTGCCGCATCGGTTCCGATGACCCCGATACAGTTCGTCCCGTAGCTGGTCTCGATAGTGTCGCCGCCGAGCGTCCAGACGAAGATGTTGTCCTGGATTCGTGTTTCATGCAGGGCGGGCATGCCCCGGTATTCTCTGGTTGCGGAGTCGTCTCCCGCCCAGCACGTTGAGGACGAGGATGCCCGCGACGATCAACGCGGTTCCAACGAAGAGCCGCCAGTCGGGGCGCTCGTCCAGGAAGACGATGCCGAGGAGCAGGCCGATGATCGGAAAGACATAGGAAACCACCGAGGTGCGTGTCGGGCCCCAGACGTTAATGAGGTAGAAGTAGAGCAGGTACGCTACGCAGGATCCCAGCAATCCCAGCCAGACAATCGCGATCCAGGTAATCGGCAGCGCGGGTGGCTGGACCGGACTCTCGAAACTCAGCACACCCAGCCAAGCGATCGCGTCACCCGTCAACAGCACCATCGTCCCCTGCACGACAGGCGGCTGGTTCCGTAGATATCGCCGCGAGAACGTCGCCGCCGTCGCATAGCTCGCGGAAGCGACCAGGACCGCCAGCTGGCCGAGCAGGCTGCCGCTGAGCACGCCGGGGCGGAGGTCGTCGCTGACGAGAACCACGACCCCGGCAAACCCCATCACCAGCCCCAGCACGCGCATCGCGGTCATCTTTTCGTCGGTCAGCCAATAGTGCGCGATCACGATCGCAAACAGCGGAACGGTACCATTCAAAATCGCGGCCAGACCGGAGTCGATATGCGTTTCTCCCCATGAGATCAGGGAGATTGGAAGCATCGCCTGCAATAGGCCCATGAGGAGGTAAGCAGGCAGTTGCGTCCGTCCGAGAGGCAGTCGCTTTCTCTGCAGCCGCAGGACAACAAGCAACCCGGCGAGGCCGAACAACAGGCGGAAGGCGACGAGCGTGACGGGACCGATCTCACTAACGGCGATCTTGATCCACAGAAATGAGGAGCCCCAGATCGCGCCCAGTAGCCAGAACGCACCCCACTCCTTGAATCTCATGGCGCGTATTGCGCGACTCCATTCCCAAACGACCAATTTTCGCGGGGCACCTCGGTGAGGTTGATGAACACATCCTCCGGCCGGACTCCCGGGTTCTGTTTGAGGAGGTCGACGATGCGGGCATAGAGAGCCTTCTTCAATTCCAGCGCGCGCCCAGCATTCAGAGTGATTTGAATGAACACCACCTCATCCGTACGGCGGATGCCCAGGTATTCGGCGTCGTAAATCAGGCCGTCGGGTTTGTGCTCGGTAATGACCTGGAACCGGTCCAGGGGCGGGACGTTGATGGCCTCCACCATGGCCTGGTGGACGGCATCTCCGATCGCCTTGCGGTAGGCGGCAGGCTTTCCCTCACGGAGCGAAATGCGGACCAGCGGCATCGCACACCTCCAGGGCCAAAATTGACCTGCTCAGGCTACCTCGAAAACAACGAATGAACCACATGGGCCGAACACACGTACGACTTGCTGCAAGAATGGGCCCGACGGCCAGTCGGACGGACCGTCGCGTCTGGCTTGACCCTATCCCGGGCAGGCACGGTATGGAATCCAACCCATCCGAGACGGAGTGAGACAGATGACAAACAGACTTCTGGGGGCAGCCACGTTGGTCGTGGCGCTAATGCTTTTGGTCGGTTCTACCACAATCGCGGCGCCAAAGCCGGCGCCGGTCGACGGCAGAACCGTCATCGCAAGAGTCATGCGAGCGACCGGGCATGTCGCCAAGGTTCAGGTCGCGTTTGACGCCAAGGACTGGAACTTGATGCGCTTCTACGCCGACGAGTATATCGGCATGATGCGAACGGTGACGGTTCACGTGAAGGATCTCTCTGCCAGGGGCGAGGAAGCGGCCCCGGCGTACGATGCAGTGCAGCAGACATCTCTTAAACACCTCTCGACATTCAAGAAACTCGAGGCTAGACCGTCGACAAAGGAAGCAAAAGCCTCACTCGCCCTGGCTATCGACGCGGGCCAAAAGGCTCACGACGCGGCCAGCCAGGCGATCGCAAAGACATTAGGACGCTAAAGCCAGCAAGTTAGAGCACTCGGAAGGGCGCAGCGCGGGGATCGTTCCGGTCCCCGCGCTCGTTTTTTGGAATAAGTCTACTCCCCGATCGCGTTCTCCCAACAGATAGTGGAGGTGACAGATGCGATTAGCCGAGGTTCTGTCTGAGTTCAATGGTGAACAGCGCGCGGTAATCCCCTCTCAGGGAGAGCGAGAAGCGCTCGACGCTTATTCCCAGGCCGTCGTGCAGGCCGTGGAGCGGGTGGGGCCGGCCGTGGTGAGCGTCGTGGTGGCCCGGCCGGGATCCGAGCGGATGCGCCGGCGTGGGTTTCCTGAGTTTCACGGGGCGGGCAGCGGCCTCATCATCGCTCCGGATGGTTACATTCTCACCAACAGCCACGTCGTTCGTGGTGTCGGCAAGATCGAGGTACGCCTGCAGGACGGACGAACGCTGGAGGCCCGAGTCGTCGGAGAGGATCCTCACACCGATCTGGGCGTCATCCGCGTGTCCGAAACCGGCTTGCCGCGTGCCGAGCTCGGCGACTCAGGCGTGCTACGCGTCGGTCAACTGGTCATCGCGATTGGAAACCCGCTGGGGTTTCAGGCGACGGTGACGACCGGCGTGGTGAGCGCACTCGGCCGCACGCTCCGCGCCGAGAGCGGCCGTGTCATTGAGAACATCATTCAGACGGATGCGGCGCTCAATCCGGGCAACTCCGGAGGGCCGCTGGTCGACTTTCAAGGACGCGTTGTCGGCATCAACACCGCCGTGATCATGGGATCACAGGGCATCTGCTTTGCGATCCCCGTGAACACGGCCAAATGGGTGACTTCGCAACTGATCCGAGAAGGTCGTGTCCGGCGATCCTATCTCGGCGTCTCAGGTCAGCCTGTGCAGGTTGATCGCCGGCTCGCCTTGGAACTCGCGCTGAAGGATACCGCGGTCCGGGTGGTCGAGGTGCAGCCGAACACGGCGGCTGAATCCGCAGGGATCCTTGCCGGCGATATTATTATCAAGGCAGGCGATTCTGCGGTCGCCACACCTGACGACCTGCAGCGAATCCTCGGGAAGCATCCGATCGGGGAGGTCTTGTCGGTCGAAATCCTGCGGGGAGCCGAACGACGCTTGCTGACCGCGCGCCCGGCCGAGCTTCCGGACAACTGACCGGAGGTCATTGCGAGGAGCGAAAGCGACGAAGCAATCTCCACTCAAAGCGAGATTGCTTCGCTACGCTCGCAATGACTTTGCTATCAGACCACGCGGTACCGCGCAAACGCTTCCGGGCGCATCTCGGTTGACGCGCCGGGTCGATCAGGGAGATAGAGCATCCCCTCCCGCACGTCGACGGGATCCACAAACAGGTCGAGAATCCACGGGATGTATTCCAGCATCGGCGCGTTGCGCGTCGCCGCCACGACATGCTGGTGGACCTGCATCATGTCGCCGTGGTGCGGAATGACCGGCAGCCCGAACGTGGCGGCCGTCGCCGCGACCTCCAGCCACTCGGTGATTCCGCCGACCCGTGTGACGTCCACCTGCACGTAGCCGACTGCGCCCTGCGACATATATTCACGAAACAGATACTTTGAGTAGATGCTCTCGCCGACGGCGAGCGGGATGCTCGTGGCATTCGCGAGCCGGGCGTGGCCGCTGATGTCATCGGGATGCAATGGTTCTTCCAGCCACTTCAGGTGAAATGGTTCCAGCAGCCGGGCGGTGGTGACCGCGGTGTTGAGATCCCAGATCGTATTGGCGTCGACCATCAGATCGATCTGGTCGCCGAGGGCCTCGCGCACGACGGCCACGCGCCGCACGTCCTCATGTTGACTGGGTTTGCCGACTTTCATCTTGATTGCGCGCCACCCCTGGTCGACCAGACGGAGCATGTCGCTGACCAGCTCTTCTTCGGTCCAGTTCAGCCACCCGGCATCGGTGTTATAAGTCGGTATCGGGCCGGTCTTCGACGCACCGAGGACCTGCCACAGGGGTTTGTCCTGGCTCTTGGCGATGACGTCCCATAAGGCGATATCGATCGCAGACTGGGCCATCTGGCTGATCCCGCTGCGGCCGATCCAGCGCAGCGGTCCCATGTAGAGGTCCTGCCAGATCTCCTTGACATGCAATGGGTTCCGGCCCAGCAAGACGGGGCCGTAGTACCGCTCGATCGCCCCTACGATCAGATCGTCGCCACGGGCGTGCGTGCCGGTGTATCCTGTGCCGGTGATTCCTTCATCCGTTGAAATGCGCACGCCCGGCACGCCCCACACTGGGACCTGATGAATGGAATCCTCGATCGGCCGGCGGATCGGTACCTGCACTATGAAACCTTCGACCTTCGTGATCTTCACGTCAGTTGCCTCATTTCGTTCCGCTCAGCCCGCCGTCGATGATCAGCGGCGCGCCGGTCATGAACGCGGCTTCATCACTCGCGACATACAGCGCCGCGTGGGCAACGTCCTCGGCACTTCCCAGCCTCCCCATTAGTTGCCGCCGGCTGATCTCAGCGAGTCCCTCCGCGGGATCGGCATACGACTCCTGCAAGTACCGGTCCACGAACGGCGTGTGGATGGTGCCCGGGCAAATGGCGTTGACGCGTATATCGTGTTTGGCGAAATCCACGGCCATCGACAGCGTCATCGCCATCACGGCGCCTTTGCTCGCGGCATACGAGACGCGGCGGGCCAAGCCTACGAACGCGATCGAGGAGGCCATGTTGATGATCACTCCGCGCCGGCGCTGGATCATGTACGGCGCCACCGCCTTCGTCATAAGGAAAATGCCTTTGACATTGACGGCCATCACCTGGTCCCACAGCGCCTCGTCTGTTTCCTCGGTCGATCCCACGCCGGCGATCCCCGCGTTATTGAACAACACGTCAATCGCCTGATACCGTTCCACTGCGGCTCGAGCCAGCTTGGCGGTGTCGCGAGGGCTGGTAACGTCACAGGGGACGAACGTCGCATCGCCGCCTTTTTCTGTGATCATTGCCGCAACCTCTTCACCGCCGGCGCGTTCAACGTCGGCCAGCGTCACGCGTGCCCCTTCCCGGGCGAATAGGAGCGCGCTCGCGCGCCCGATGCCGGAAGCGCCTCCGGTGATGATCGCCACCTTCCCGTCGAGCCGCCCCATCGCGCCGCCTACCCTTTCAGGGCTCCCACCAGCAGACCTTTTGCGATGTACCGCTCCAGCGCGATCGCCATCAGGATGACCGGCGCGATCATGATCAGAATCAGCACCGACATATACCACCATTGCGGTCCCCGCGTGGCGTTCTGTGCTGCGATGAGCAGCGGCAGTGTTTGCGCGTTTGCGCTGGTCAGGAACAATGCGAGTAGATACTCATTCCAAGAGAAGACGAGCACTAGCAAGAATGTCGCGGCCAGGCCCGGCGTCGACAGTGGGAGGATGATCGACCGGAAGATTCGGTACGGGGACGCGCCGTCGATCGACGCGCTCTCCTCCAGTTCGACAGAGATGTTCCGGAAATAATCACGCATCAGCCAGACCACAATCGGCAGGTTCACGGCGGTGTAGGTGATGATCACCGCCAGCCGCGTATCCAGAAGGCCGAGCCGCTGAAACATCACATAGATTGGGATGACCACCGCGACGGGGGGAAGAATCCGTTGCGAGATCATCCAGAACGAAATGTCGTCATTCCCGACCGAAGATCGGAACCGGCGCCCGACTGTCTGACGGGCCAGGAAGAACACCGCCAGGCTCGATGCGAGGGCGATCTGCCATGGAACCCGCAAGCGGACCGCCACCGCCGCGAGCAGCACCGCGGCAAGGAAGAGGCCGATCACGCCGTAGCGCGGCGCGTAGCGGAACCGAAGCAGCCCGTAGCCGGCGGTGGTCCCCAGCGCCAACGCGAGTACGGAGCTGCTGAGCGCCACGATCACCGTGTTCATCAACGGACGCAGCGTGTCGCCGCGCAGGTCGACGAAGATGTAGCGCCAGGCATGTAACGATGGGGTGAAGTCCACGTATGGGAGATAGACCGGTCCGTCGTACACCTGCACGGGCAGTTTGAACGACGTGGTGAGGATCCAGAACAGCGGGAAGAGGACGATGAACGCCCACCCTCCGAGGATGAGATAGCTGAGTATTGTGCCGGTAGGGGTCAACGCCTGCGCGCGCGACATCTCACATCGCTCCTGCCAGCCGGCGGTGCACGAGATTGATATACGACAATGCCATGAAGGTCACCAGGAACAGGAGCGCGTAGGCGACGGCGGCCGATCCCCCGATGTCGAGTGTGCGCCAGGCGATGAAGGCGTGCAGCGTCAGAGATTCCGTCGCTGTTCCCGGCCCGCCGTTGGTCAAGACGTTTGGGAGGTCGATGATCTTGAACCCTTCGATCATCCGAATGAGCACCAACGTTGAGGTCACCGGCAGGATCTGAGGCCACGTCACCCTCCAGAACGTCTGCCACCGGCTGGCACCGTCGACCATCGCGGCTTCCAACAACTCCAGCGGTTGCGACTCCAGCGCTGCCAGCAGCACGACGAACATGAACGGCGTCCACTGCCAGACGTCTCCGATCATGACCACGATCCGCGCCCCCCAGGGGTCGCTGGCCCAGGACACTTCGGCCAGTCCGAGGGCTTCCCACAGCGGCGTAAAGGGCCCGATTCCCAGGTTGGCCAGGATGCGAAACATGTACGCGATCCCGACCGGCGTGATCATCATCGGCAGCAAGAACACCACGCGAAAGAATCGACGACCGGGCAGGTGCTGCGACGTCAGGTACGCCAACGTGAGACCCAGCCAGTACTGCACCGTGATGCCTATAAACACATAGACCATCGTCGTGACAAGTGAGCCGGGACGACCGCCTGAGGTGAGCGTGCGAAGGATTAGCCAGACGAGTGTGCCGGCGATGAGCGCGAAGACCGCACGACCTGCCATGGCGGGAAGCGTCGAGCGTCCTCGGACCATGCCGCGGATGACAAAGAGGAGCAGGACGGCAGCGATCACTCCGGCCAGGGCCCAGATCAGCGGGGCGGGACTCGCCAGGAGGCCGAGAAAGTGTTCCCGCTCGATGCCGGTGATGAGTTTGCGATAATTGGCCAGGCCCACAAACCTAAACCTGAAGCCGCCGGGAACAAGCTGGAAACGCACGAGCGATAGGTATACCGAGAAAATGAGTGGGAAGATCGAGAGGAGGATCAGCAGCAGCACCGCCGGCAGCAGGAACAAAAACCTCGCCTGGCGATCAACCCACGCGGCGAGCCCCTGGCCCAGGAATGACAGCGGGACAGGGCCATTGGGTGACCCTGTCCCGCGGAGCTTACGATCCGTCAGCATGCAGGCTGGTCGTTACCTTTTGACACCTAAGGCCGATCGATATGCCTGCGACTGCTGGTCCCTTCCGAGCTCGTTGGTGATCGCCTCCCAGCCATCAGTGATTTCCTTCATCGCTTGCTCGATGGTGATCTGCTTCGCGAGCAGCTTGGCGATCGCCGTGTCCAGCACGACCTGCTGGTAACGCTGGTTCTGCGGGATGCGCAGATCCAGCACCATGTTCGGACTGCCCAGACTCGCCTCGATCGCGCCCAGGTAGTTCCGGGCTGCCGCGGCGCTCATTCCTGCCTTCACCCAGAGGTTCGTGTTCTGGAACTGCGACCGGCGGTATGGGTTGAATCCCGTAATCCCGATGGTCACGTCGACGTTGGCCTGAGCGGGCTGGCTCATGTAAGACATAAACGCATAGGCCGCGTCTTTCACCCGTGCAGGAGCCGCCTTGTTGATGCCACCCGACCACCCGCCGAATGCCGCGAAGGGCGCATGATTCACGCCTCCTGTGGCATGCGGGCACGTCGTACTGTTGCAGGCGACCAGTTGGCCGGTCCTGCGGTCGAGCACGCGCCTGCTGCCGGGCAGGATGACTGCACCGACCTTGTTCTTTACTTTTGAAGTCTTGGGGTCGATGGCCAGCGTGCCGATGTCACCCCAGTCGAGGCTCAGGCCGCAGCGCCCGGTCATGAATCCGGCCCGCGAGTCGCCGACGTCCCAGTTCAGCTCATCGGGGGGACCGTACCGGGTGGTCTCCGTATAGATGCGCAGCGCTTCGGCGAAGGCAGCGTTATTGGTCAACGGCGCGAAACTGTCCACATCGAAGAACGCACCCTGGTTGGTGCCCTGGCTCTGCAGAAGCGCTCCCGCCACGGACCAGATCATCCAGTACGACTGCGCGCCGCGCTTCTTAGCGATGCAGGACCCGAAGTCGGCCCGTCCGTCGCCATTAAGATCTTTCCGATGTAGCGCCTGCGCGACCCTCAAGTAATCCTCCCACGTCTGCGGCGGCTGCAGCCCGAAGCGCCGCAGCTGATCCGAGCGGTAATACACCATCTGGAAATCGCCGTCGAGCGGGATCGTGTAAACCCGTCCGCCAAAACTGGCGCTGAAGTTCCTGAAGAATGGGGCAATGTCCGCCCACTGGATATTCCGATCGGCCGACACACGCATCGTGATGTCTTCGAGATATCCAGGTGTGACGTAGTCGACCATCCACTGCGGTGCGAAGACGAAGGCATGGTAACTGTTCGTGCCCGTGGCTAAATCGGTGAGAATCTTCTGGTAGAGATCGCTGAACGGAACCGTAACGACATTGATCCTGGCGCCGGTGAGTCTCGTGAAGGCTGGTCCCCGGCGTTGCAGCGGTTCCGCAATCTGGGGACCCGTGAAAGTGAGAACGTTCACGGTGACGCCCGCGAAGGGTCTTGACGACGCCGCCGGAACGCTGACCGCAGATACCAACACGGTCGCGACCAGCAGCGCAAGCGACAAGCGAAGCTGCCGCCTCACATTCATTCACCTCCTGTTGAAATCTCGTGGGACGGGCTTGGATTTCGCGGCGGCCGGAGGCCCTCCTGCCGCGCTCCACGAAACCAATATCTGCCGATGGCGAACCTTCGCGTGCTCTTCGTCGGCGGGCCGATGTACGACCCACTTTACGCGCGTCTGTCCGAGTACGAGCGAATGATCGGACAGCGCGTGGAGGTCGCAGCGACGCTTCCACACCCTGAGCTGAACACCCGCATCGCAGGCGAGTTTGGGAATGGGACTGCCCGTTACGACCTGATCTCCACCCACTCAAAATATGCGCCCTCCCAACGCCAGTGGCTGCTGCCACTCGACGACCTGCTTGACACGGAGGAGCTCGCCGTCTTTCATCCCCGGACACTGGATCTGGCCCGGATCAACGGAGCGCTCTACGGGTTGCCCCGGAACCTCGACCTGAAGCTGCTGTACTACCGAAAGGATTTCATCGAAGACGCCCGGGAACGCGAACGGTACCGCACGCGTACCGGCCGCGAATTGCGCGTTCCGCAAACGTGGGATGAATTACATGCCGTCGCCACGCACTTTGCGCGCGGTCCGGATCTCTATGGCTTCGCATTCCCCGGAAGGGAATCGGGGTTGTTCGGACACTTCTTCGAACTACAGGCGATGGCCGGCGGCCGCCTGCTGTCCGAGTCAATGCAGCCTGCGTTTGAGGATGATGCCGGACGGTGGGCGCTCGGTTTGCTGGTCGATCTCTACCGGCGCGGCGCCGCCCCTGCGGAGACTCCCGACTGGCATTACGACGAGGTAGCCGCCTGCTTCCGCGAAGGACGGGCCGCGATGACCACGGACTGGCCCGGAGGATTCTATACGTATGCCGAGCCTTCCCAGTCGCAGGTCAGCGGAACGTTCGATCTCGCGCTGTATCCGTCCGGTCCTCGAGGACGGCACATTTACGCCGGTTCGCACACGTTTGCGATCCCGGTTACGGTCTCCGACCGTGCCGCGGCGCTCGATTTGTTGCGCTTTCTGACCGACCATGACAGCCAACTGCTGGAGGCCAGACAGGGGAGCCTGCCGGCGCGTCCGTCCGTGCTGGCGCAGGTGAAGGCGGAATCTCCCGCCGGGTCGCTCCAGGCTCGCCGGTGGGCTTTGCTAGACGAATCCAGCCACGCGGCGCATTTTCCGCCTGCCCACGCCCGATGGCCGGCGATTGAGGAAGCGATCTGGCAGTCGGCGCGCGCCGCCATCACCGGGGAAATGAGTGTCGAAGCGTCGCTTGCTGAGATGGCATCACGAATCCGCCAGGTGATAAGTTGATGCCCGACTTTCTGCCGCTTCGTCCGTTCGGAAAGACAAAGCTGCAGGTAACCGCGCTCGCCGCGGGTCTGGCCCCGCTCGCCAGCATGCCGGAGTCGTTCGGTTACGAGGTGGCGACGGACCAGGCGCTGGAAACGCTGCGTGCCATCTTTCACAGCCCGATCAATTTTCTGGACACGGCCGCGTCCTACGGCGATGGTGAAAGCGAGCGCCGCATCGGCATGGTGCTGCGCGAGTACGGAGGCGTGCCTGAGGGTTACGTGCTCGCAACCAAAGTCGATCGGAGCTTGCAAACCGGAGATTTCAGCGGCGACCAGATCCAGCGTTCGCTTGAGCGAAGTTTGCAACTGCTGAGGCTCGAGCAATTGCCGCTCGTCTATCTGCACGACCCCGAGCACACCACGTTTGAGAATGTGATGAGCAGAGAAGGGCCTCTCGAGGTCCTGAAGCGCTTTCAAGATGAGGATGTGATCGAGCACATCGGCGTAGCCGGCGGCCCTATTGATCTGATGATCCGCTACGTGGAAACCGGGGCGTTTGAGGCGGTGATCACGCATAACCGGTACACGCTGCTCAACCGGGTTGCTGAACCGCTGCTGGAGATCGCGCACCGCAGAGGGATGGCGGTGGTCAACGCGGCGCCATTCGGTGGAGGCATTCTCGCGCGAGGGCCACGGGAATATCCACGCTACTCGTACGTGCCGGCTTCTTCAGACCTTCTAGAGCGCGCGACCCGGATGGAAGACATCTGCCGGCACAATGGCGTGCCATTGGCGGCAGCCGCGCTGCAGTTTTCGCTTCGCGACCCGCGCATCGTCTCCACGATTGTGGGCGTCAGTAGGGCCGAAAGGGTCAGGCAGATGGTTGATCTTGCCAATTACCAGATTCCCGAGCATGTGTGGGCTGAGTTGGAGGATGTTGGGCCGGTGGAAGGTGATCCGGAGTCCGGCCGCTGGGGATAGCCCGCGTTAGTCGCTTGCCCCGCGTTCTTCTAGGGCCCGGAGGATATCGGCCTCGCTCACTGTGCCGATAACTTTGCCCGCCTGAATCACGGGAAGCTGTCGCGTTGCCGCGGCGGCAATCCGGTCGGCCGCGTCCCAGAGGTTCATTTCCGGCAACAGACCCTCGATGCCGGCCGCTTCGACAACTCCTACCGACGGCCGCATCACGTCGGCGACGATGAACGATGCCGGGACCCGCGGGCGCGCGCGCCAGCGCTCGGCCAGGACCGCGGAGAGGATGTCCTTGTCGCTGATGATGCCTGTGATCCGGCCCTCGCGTGTGACCGGGAAGCGACGCACGTTCTCTTCCACCATTCGCGCCGAGCATGCTTCGATCGTCGCGCTCGCGTCGATCGTCAGGAGCGGCACCGACATAACATCGGCAACCCGGACATCTTCAGGCGACTTGCCAACGGCCATTAATTTCGTGATGACGCCGCGTTTGGTGATGATCCCTTCCAGCTCTTCGCCACCCTGAACAATCAGGCTGCTCACCCCGCTCGATGCCATCTTTCGAACCGCGTCGACAACTTTGGCATCGGGTTCGATCGTCAGCACAGGCGACGACATGAGATCGGCAACGGTTCGCACCGCTCCACCCTGCTGCACCCGGCGCATGGCACGTTCCTTGCGCACGGCGCGGGCATGGCCCCACTCATCGCCGGGAACGATTGCGCCGAACAGGTCTGTGTCGCTAACGATACCGACAAGGTCATCGCCCGAGGCGACGGGTAGTCTGCGGACCTTTGCCCTGGCCATCTTTTCCGCGGCTTCTTGGAGGGACCAGCCGGGCTCGGCGGTGGTCAGCCGCCAGGAGACGAGGTCACCGACGCGGACCCGAACCGGATCAAGGCCGGGCCCCACGACCTTGGCGATGACGTCGCGCATGGTGAGAATGCCGTATTCGGCGGAGCCGGGTTGGGGGACAACCAGTACGCTGGAAATGCCTCGGTCCCGCATCGTCCAGAGCGCCTCCCGAAGGGTCGCGCCGGCGCCCAGCATGACGGGATTCCGAGTCATGACCTCGCTAACCGTTCTCATCGATCCCCCCGAGTACTCATATCTTTACCCAGCTCCAATCGCGCGTCTATCCCTCATTTGACGGGTTCCCATTCCATCTAAGGGGAGACTATTTGCACCCTCCGGCGGGCATAGAATGCCTGTCACGCAGACTGGATTATTTATGTCTCTATGCGCCAAAAGGAGGGGGATCCAATATGGATAACCTGCGGCGTTTAGGTGGCGAAGCTGGAGTTCTGGCCGGGATTGCGATGGCCTGGCTCTTTCTGGGACTTGTGTTCGTCTTTCCTTCGGCAGGCCTCAGTCTCGCCGACCAGGCGAACCCGCACCGGTACATCCCGTTCATCGCCAAGCATGCAGGCATCTTCTGGTCCGTCAACGTCCTGGGTGCATTTGTGGCCGGCGTGCTCAGCGCCGTCCTGATCCTTGCCCTGGGCGATCGGTTCCGTGAGGCCTCACCGGGCAGCACGCGGATCGCGACGGAGTTCGGGGTGTTCGGAGCAGCGGCATTTGCCAGCGCTGCTATCGTCAGGCAGGTCGGCTTTGCATCGCTGACCCCAATCTACAAAGCCACGACATCCGGGGGAGCCGCCGCATTCTACGCGATGAACGGTGTGGTCGACGCGTTAACCGCGCTGGCCGGAATCGCCATCGGGTTTGGCGTGCTCCTGTTCGGCAACGTGATGATCAAGTCGGGGCGCTATTCGAGCGCCGGCACCCTGAGTATTGCGGCCGGCGCCGCGATGGTCCTGGGCGGGTTTGTCAACAACGTATACCTCTACATGGCAAGCTCCGTCGCAATGATCGTCTGGCTCACCTGGACCGCGCTCTCGCTCCGAGCGGAAGTCGGTCCGGCCCTGTTCAATTTCGTCGTGAAACGGAATGGACGGAGAGCCAAGGCAGCCGCTTGACTTGTAGGTCTGACGTGGCGCACGGCAATGCCGTGTGAGAATACAGAAGCCCGAGGGACAACCCTTCGGGCTTCTGTCATTGCGAGGAGCGTAGCGGTCGCGAGGAGCGTAGCGACGAAGCGAACTCATCTCGGAGATTGCTTCCCGCCACGCCCACTTCGTGGGCTCGCGGCTTCGGCTCACCCACTCGCAATGACCGACTAGTTGTTTAGCACGCTGTTGTCCTGAATCGGGACGAGGATGGAATCCTGCGCTCCCACAAGGCCTGCCAACAAGGTATCAATGTTTGCCAGAAAGAGCCCGATCAGGATGACCAGTGCGACCAATAACGCTGCCGCGGCTACGGCAGTGAATCGCAGCCCGAACATCAGCAGGAATCTGCCGATGTCCAATCCCCACCCCCGCCTACCATTAACCGCTTCCACAAGTGTGCTCATCTTCTCAACCTCGCCATTACAGCAGTTTGCCGACTCAAGCTAAAGGTATCAGCGAGTCAGAATCGAGGCGATGAAAGGGGATACTTCAAACGAGTGACGAATGACACAGCGCTAAATTCCCCCCTGAGGTGAGAATGGAATGGCGACCACTAACGTCGCCCACGGAGTGGGCCGACGGCGCACAGAGGCCGAGCTAGGCCGAGGCCGGGGGTATGACTCTTGGTGCCGGGTTAAGTTGATGTTGCGTCCAGCGATGGCTTTGACTTTTGTGCTGTTTCTGGTGACAGCCGCCGGCGCCCAGGTAACGGTGAAAGGAGACGCGGCCGCCTGGCGTGAGGTGATGGCCGCCTACGAGAACCTGGGCAAGCTCAAGAGTTTCCGGATGAAGATGACGCCGGTGGGACAGACCGAGGGTGCCTTTGTGATCGAGAAGGTCAATCCAGATCGATCCCGCATGCTCATCCAGTCCCAACAAGGAGTCGGCATAGAGTCGATCGCCGTCGGCAATGAGGTACGCTCTCGTGTCAACACAGGGACCAATCAGGCGACGGCATGGCAGTGCGGTCCTGCGCCGGTTCAGGCTGGTTCAGAACCCAACCCGTTGAAGGCCAAGGGGGAGGTCACAATCAGCCGGCTTCCCGATGCAACAATTGAAGGCACGCGGACCCGCGGGTATCGCAGCACGATGACGACTGATGGGAAACCCAATCACAGCCGGATCTTTGTTCTGGTCGACCGTGGTCTGCCGCGGCGCACGGAAGTCCTCGATGACGCCGGTAGCAAAATGGAAATGACGATCGACTATTATGACTTCAACGCTCCGATCACGATTGATCTGCCGAAGTGCGGCTGACACCCGCCTCAGCCACAATCTTTCCACGACTGATGACGTACGCCGGGGCCTCATGAGATCGTAACGCCTCCAGCACGCTCGGGGCATTGAGTACAACGAGGTCGGCTGGCGCGCCGACCTCTAGCTTGTGATCCTGAATCCACATCGCCCGCGCCGCGTCGACCGTGATCATGTCGTAGAGTTTCTCCATGTCGCTTGAGGTCGTCATCCACAGCAGGTGACTCGCCAGGAATGCCACCTCGAGCATGTTGTTCCGCCCATACGGATAGTACGCATCCGAGATATCGTCCTGGCCCAGGCACACCAGCACGTCTTCCTTTAATAGCGTCCTGACCGGCACATGTAGCGGTCCAGTGTGTGGGTCGGTCACGATTCCCATGCGGGCCTTCTTGAGAAGTCTTACAAGCTGCTCCAGGTTCCCGTTGTCATAAAGCGCCATCGCCCGAGCATGGTGGGCCAGGACGCGACCTTCCCATCCTTGCTCGATCGCCCGCGCCATCATCTCGAGCGTCCGCAGTTCCGGTCTCCCCGCGTCATCGACAAGCATCGCGACCGGCCTGTCAAACTCTCTGGCGATGTTGAACATCTCGTCAATGTGCCGCTGCATGTCCCGTTCGGTGGGCTCGATCCATGGGATGCCCCCGACGACGTCGGCGCCCATCGCCATCGCTTCGCGCACGAGTTCAGCGGCGCCCGGTTCCCTGACGACCCCGTCCTGGGGAAAGGCCACCACTCGGATCGCGATGATATCTTTGAACTCCGCACGCGCCTGGATGAGAGCCGCCACGCCTTCGAGCCGGGCTTTAGGGTCCACGTCGGCGAGTGCCAGCATGTGCGTGGTGCCGAACCGGACTGCTTCCTGCAGAGCCGTCCGCACATTCTCGATAATCCACCCGCGGTCGTACCGGGCCTTCACACGCGAGGCAAGGTCGATGGCCTTCGCAGCGTCCTCCATTGAGCCGCCGTGATAGGCGCGCAGCGCTTCGTCGTCCAGCATTTGGAGCGTGTACACCTTATCGAGGTGGAGATGAGGATTCACGAACGATTCCGTCACGAGGCGATTCCGCGCGTCGATCTCAAGCGGTGCATGAAGGGGAGGAGAACCATCGATCGCAGCGATCCGGCCGGCGTGGACGGCGATACTCACCGGTCCCATGCCCAGACGCAGCACGGCATTCCTGATCAGGATATCGGCGTCATCCATCGAAGGTTAGGTGTTATTCCCTCAAGCGCGCGGCCCTCCTCGGGAGGGGACACGGTGGCTGCATGACGTCCGTCGTGGTCGTCGGTGCGATCAACATTGACCTGGTGATCCGGCTGCCACGTCTGCCTGCGCGCGGGGAGACGGTCACTGGAGGTACGTTCACGACAACCCATGGCGGCAAGGGAGCCAATCAATCCGTGGCGGCCCGCCGACTCGGCGCTGCCGTCACGCTGATCGGCGCTGTAGGAGACGATGCATTTGGCGGCGAGGCATTGGAGAATCTGAAGGCCGAAGGCGTCGATATTGCACAGGTGGCCGTCAAGCGGAAGCCCACTGGCGTGGCTCAGATCATGGTCGACGATGATGGAGAGAACGTCGTTGCGGTGGCTCCCGGTGCAAATTCCGAACTGACCGCGACCGAGGTGGAAACCGCGATGAGAAAGGTCACGACACAAGACAGTGTGGTCGTGGCGAGCCTGGAGGTTCCGGAAGTCGCGGTCATTGCGGCCGCGCGGACCGCAAGACGTTCGGGATGGCAGTTTATCTTGAACCCGGCGCCGGCCTACGCACTACCTGCAGCGCTGCTGACGTCGTGCGACATCCTGACCCCCAACGAGCACGAAGTCACATTGCTCGGCCTGCCGGTCGAGGCAATCCTGCAGAACGGCGTCAAGGCTGTGATCATCACCAGAGGCGCAGACGGTGCCGATCTCGTGCGGCCGGGCCGTCCCGTTCTGCACCAGGGCGCATTTGAGGTCGATGTCGTGGACACGACCGGTGCCGGTGACGCTTTCAGCGCTACGCTGGCGTGGGCGTTGGCCGAAGGCCGCCCAATAGAAGAAGCCCTCAGGTTAGCGGCCGCCGGCGGAGCGCTCGCCACGCGCAGCCTCGGGGCCCGCACTGGGTTCGCAACACGTTCCGAGGTGGAGCAGCTTGCCGCAAAGGACAAGTCACTGGCATGAGTCACAAGATTCTCGTGATTGGTCCCGCGGCCGATCGGCAGCGCTTTCTTACGCCGGATGTGGCGCAGCTTCTGACTGCCGCAGGTGAGATTCATCATGTCGATCTGCCGGCAGTGGAGGAAACTCAGCGCGCCGAGGCGTTCGACCGCACCGTAAAAGACGCGCACGCTCTCATTTGCATGCCATGGGGGCGACAGAGTTTACCTGTTTTTTCGGCTGATCGGTGGGAGAAGGCCGCGAAGCTCAGAGTGATCGCGGGAACGTTCGATCACAGGTTCGAGCCGTCGCTCGACGTCGCCGATGCGCACCGGCGCGGCGTCGCGGTGATCGATACGTCCGGCAGCATGAGCCTCACGGTGGCCGAATTCGCACTGGCCATGATCCTCAATTTGCTCAGAGACATTCCGGACACAGTCGCAGAGGTTCGCCGAGGGGAATGGCCACACCACTGGCAGGACCACCCTGGCTTCGTCTTCGGTGATCTCACCGGACGGCGCGTCGGCTTGGCCGGTTTCGGTGCCATCGGCCGGAGGTTGGCCGAACTGCTCGACCCGTTCCGCTGCGCGGTGTCGGCCTATGACCCCTTCGTGCCAGACGAGGTGGTGCGGCGGCTCGGCGTTCGCCGCGCCGAGTCGATGAAAGCCCTCGCCGCCGACAGCGATATCTTCGTCGTGGGCATCCCCAAGACGCCCGCAACACTCAACGTGGTGAACCGGGAAGTGATCGATGCCCTCCCACGCGGCGCATTATTCGTTTTGGTGGGTCGGATGTGGGTCGTGGAGCAGGAAGCCCTGTGGCGGCGCACTGCCGCCGGCGAGATCCGCGCCGCGGTTGACGTGTTCCTTCCCGAGCCTCCGCCTGCCGGCAGCGCCTTCCTCTCTGACCGCAACGTGCTGCCGACTCCGCATGTTGCCGGTAACACTGAACAAGCCAACCGGCGCTGCTTCATGCTGGCATGCACCGAATCTATCGCGGCGCTGCACGGAAAGCCGTTCAACTACGCCGTCACCGTTGAACACGCCGCGTTGTACGCGGGCGGCACGAAGCTGAAGGAAGCATCTCTATGAAGACGACCACGAGCATCGCCCACGGAGTGGGCCAACGACGCACAGAGGCCGAGCTAGGTCGAGGCCGAGGGTATGACTCTTGGTGCCGGGTTCGATGAAGACGACCACGAGTGGTTCCATCCAAGTCGCCGCGGCGCAGGCCAGGTCTCGCCAGTTGATGTCATCGCTGATGCTCTACCTGCCGTTGCTGATTCCGGTTCTCGTTCTGTCCGTTATTCCACTCGTCCAAGGCATCTGGCTGGGATTCACTGACTACAAACTGGGGACGACGCCCCCGCGATTCAACTTCCTCGACAATTACGCGCGCATGCTGGCCGACCGTGATTTCTGGATGTCCTTCCGCACAGGATTCGTCTGGACGTTCACCGTTACCGCGGGCGAGATCGCCCTGGGGATGGGACTCGCGATGATCCTCAACGCGAGGCTGCCCATGCGCGGTTTGTGGCGCATTCTCATCCTCATCCCCTGGGCGATGCCCCCGGTGATCAAGGGGCTCATATGGCGGTTCGTGTATCACCCCGACGCGGGGCTGCTGAACTATGGCTTGATGTCGCTGGGCCTTCTGCGCGACCCGATCAACTGGCTGAGCGATTTTAGCTGGGCGCTGCCCGCGGTCATCGTCGTGGGAATCTGGACGGGTCTTCCGCTCGCGACCATCGTGCTGTTGAGTGGGCTGCAAACGATTCCGGAGGAACTGGCCGAAGCCGGCTCACTCGACGGCGCCTCGGGCTGGCAGCAATTTCGCAATGTGACACTGCCGCTGCTGACGCCGATCATCATCGCGCTGTCCTCGCTCGAATTCATCTGGAACTTCAACTCGTTTGGACTAGTGTACGTCCTCACAGAAGGCGGTCCCGCGGGTCTCACACGTCTGCCTATGCTCTTCGCCTACCTGGAGGGGTTCGCGTTCGGCAACCTGGGCTATGCCGCGGCGCTGGGCAACGTGATGGTGCTGGTCATCGGCGGCTTTGTGCTGTACGGCGTGCGCCGCCAGGCGGCGGCAACCATATGACGCTCTCGCGGTCGACCCGCCGGCGGGCAGGCACGGCTCTGCTGTTCATCCCATTGTCGGCGTATGTCGCCTTCCTGGCATTCCCGCTCCTGTGGTTGCTATCAACCTCTTTCAAACTGCCCAACGAGATCATGGTGAGCCGGCCCGCCATCGTTCCCAAACAACCGACCCTGGAGAACTACCGGGAAGTGCTGGGACCCGAGGGTGTCGTGCGGCCCAGTCTGAACACCTTCAAAGTAAGTGTCGCCGCAGCGCTGCTGGCCCTCGCGATCGCGCTCCCCGCCGCGTATGCGCTGGCGCGAAAGCAGTCGCCCCTGAACAAAGCCATCATCGGCTGGATCCTCGTTTCCCAAAGCTTCCCCAGCATCCTGATCATCGTGCCGCTGTTCTTGATCCTCGCCCGCGTTGCGCTTTCCAACTCGCACGTGGGTCTCATCTTCGTTTACGTCGTCTGGAGCCTGCCTTTCGTGCTGTGGATCCTGCACGGGTTCGTCAAAGGGCTGCCGGTAGAGCTGGAGGAGGCGGCCGCCATGGATGGCGCGTCATTTCCGCAGATTCTCTTTCGAATCCTGATGCCGCTGCTGCTGCCCGGGCTGGCGACGACGCTTTTGTACGCTCTCGTAAACGCGTGGAACGAGTTCTTCTTTGCGCTGGTGGTGTTGAAGGATCCGGATCTGGTGACCATCCAAGTGAGCCTGGCGCGATTTCGCGGTATTGAGGGCTTGGCCAGGTGGGGGCCGCTCGCCGCCGGGAGCGTGGTCGCCACCCTGCCTGCGCTGATCGCGTTCACGTTTCTGCAACGGCGTCTTGTGTCTGGGTTGTTGTCTGGTGGAGTGAAAAACTAAACGAGGGGGAGAGTGACCATGAGGATCCGATTGCTGCTTGTCGCCGTGCTGCTGGTTGTGCTGGCCAGCACCGCGGCTTCCACGGGCGGTAGCGCGCCTGTGCGCGTTCGCTTCGTGAGTCTGGCATGGCAGAAGCAGGCCGTGGAGGCCGTGAAGGCTGTGGTCGCCGATTGGAACCGCGCGAACCCCAGCATTCAGGTGGATTACGCACAGGTAGACTGGGGCTCGATCCACGACTACCTGCAGACGTCGTTCCAGACGGGCGATGTCCCGGATATTTTCCACTACGAGTCGATCCCGATTCTCGATTTCGCGAAGCGCGGCTTCCTCACCGACCTCACACCGATGATCTCCAAAGAATTGCGCGCTGATGTTCTGCCCGCCGCATGGCAGACTGTCCTCACGCAGGACAAGAAGATCTATGCCATTCCCTATCTCTGGGAATCGCTGATCATCATTTACAACAAGAAGGCGTTTGCTGAAGCCGGGATCAAGCCGCCGACCGTGGCCAATCCGTGGACGTGGGATGAGATGCAGAAGGCGGCCAAGGCGCTGACGAAGGACCGCGACGGCGACGGGCGGACCGATCAGTTCGGCGCGGCCCTCGGCCTGCGCAGCCCGGTGAACCGCGTCCTGAATCTCTCGATGGGGTTTGGCGGAACGTATTTTTACCAGCAGGGCGGCAGGACCGTCGTGTACGTCGGCGATGCGGAGCGCCAGCTCCTGACGATCCTGATGAACATGCTATATGTGGACAAGACGGCATCGCTCGACGGCATTGGCCGCAGTAGCCCGGAGCTGATTCCCGGATTCCTCGCGGGAAGATACGCCATGCTCCCCGGCATCGGCGTGTGGGCACGGCAGCAACTTGTCGAAACCGCGCCGGCCGGGTTCGAGTGGGGCGTCCTGTCACCGCTGAAGGCGAAGACACAGTACCAGGGCTCGGCGACCCAGACGCTCAGCATTCCGGCCGCCGCTAAGAACAAAGAAGCGGCGATGCGGTTCATCGAGTTTGCGCTGAACCGCGACAACATGGCCAAGCAGGCCCTGGGCGACTGGCTCTTCCCCACCCGTGCGTCCTCGATCACACTTCCCGGCTTCCGCACTCCGCAAAACGGCTGGGACGTCTCCACGGAGTCCGTGAAGTCGCTACGGATGGCTACGTGGCAGCGGGTGCTCGGATACAACGAATGGCGGACCCGCCTGGCAACGCCACTGATGAATGAACTCTTTGCGAACCGCATTACGGTCGAGCAGTTCGCCCGGAGGTTGGAGTCGGAGAGTCCCGAGATCCTTGATCGGTACCGATAGATACCCGCACCCCACCCTCAGAAAAAACAGTTCCCTCTCCCCAATGGGGAGAGGGCGAGGGTGAGGGGAGACAGCCGTGGCCAATACGCTTCAGGATGGCGTACGAGGATGCGTGATCGGCGGTGCCGTCGGCGACGCGCTTGGGGGGCCCGTCGAAGGGCTGAGCTCGGCGCAGATCCGAGAGCGTCATGGAGGCTGGCTTAAAGGGTTCACGGCGGTGGTGGAATCCACCGCCGGAACCCGCATGCCGCCGCTGCGCAAGGGCGGCGGTCGGGTGACCGACGACACGCTGCTGACCGTCGCCCTGAGCAATGTGTACATCAAGCTCAGGCGTCATCTGACGGCATACGACATCGCCGACCACTTCGTCTCTGAGATCGCCGACAAACCATTCTTCGTGCCGGATCTGGAATCCGAGAACTTTCTCGCGCACCGATTTTTCTACGCAGAGAAGTATCTCGTGCTGCGCCTGCGTTACGGTAATGCCGATCCACGCGAGGCCGGGGTCGGGAACATGGTCAATTGTGGCGCAGCGATCTACATGGCTCCGGTCGGGATCGTGAACGCTGGAGATCCCGAAGGGGCGTATCGGGAGGCTATCGAGATCACGGGAGCCCATCAATCGAGTTACGGGCGCGAGGCGGCCGGCGTGATGTCAGCGGTGGTTGCTGAAGCCCTCCGGCCTGGAGCCTCGGTTGATTCTGTGATTGAAGCGGGCATGGGGCTTGCCCGAGACGGAACCCGAGATGCCATCGCCTCGGTCGTGAGGACCGCGCGCGAATGCGCAGGTTGGGAGGAATCGATCCCGAGAATCCGCGATGCGGTCCGACCTTTTGATACTGTCGGAGATGAATACCGCCGTCCGGGCCTTGACGCCAGGCGGCCGAGCAGGACGCACTCTATTGAAGAATTGCCCGTGGCATTGGGCATGCTGGCCGCAACCAAAGGGGAGTGGCTGGGTTCAGTGCTCGGCAGCGTGAATTACGGTCGGGACGCCGATTCCATCGCTTCCATGGCCGGGGCCATCGCTGGTGCGCTGCACGGGGAAGCTGCGATTCCTCGAGATTGGGCTCAGCAAGTCAGCCGCTCGAGCAAACTGGAGATGGTCGAGATGGCCGATGCGCTCTCGAATGTAGCGAGCGAGATCTTCGCCAGCGACCGCCGTCACTGGGAAGAACGAACCGGCAACTTTCCGCCTGCGGTGCAATGACGACCCCCGAAATTCGGGTCACCTGGCTGAAACCGGAAGAGCGCATCGAGGCAGAACTCCAACAGCTCAGCGAGGAAGGTGTCGATGCCGCTCCGATCCGCCGAGCGTGGGAGGATCTACGCCGTTCGCAACCGGTACTCGCCCTGTTGCGGCCGGAAGCCGAGCGACTGCTCGATGACTGCCGCAATCTTTGGGACGAATCCCCCGCAGGGCGCAACTCTGTCGATGAGCCCTCAGATTTCGAGCAGATTATCCGCGCCGTCCCTAGGTCATTGCGAGCGCAGCGAAGCAATCTCGCCCCTTACCCACCCGATTTCCTCCGCGAACGAATCGGCGGCGGATGGGTCGGGCGCATGGCGGGGTGCCTACTCGGGAAGCCTGTCGAGAGCGTCCCGCGCGAAGGTATTCACGCGATCCTCAAGAGCAGCGGCCGGTGGCCGTTGTCGGACTACTTCACGGCGAAGGGCGTACCAGACGAGGTCCTCGCCCGCTACCCATTCAACCGCACTGCCCGTCTCACGAGCCTCAAAGAGAACATCGTGTGCATGCCCGAAGATGACGACACCAATTACACGAT